>MDSV01194456.1_pt1 | contig 11920 bp, 12 predicted proteins | sample 810851 | NCBI WGS metagenome assembly MDSV01 (sample SAMN05326640, study PRJNA326480) | marine metagenome | isolation source: seawater | place: Atlantic Ocean: North East | collected 2012 | reverse complement strand
AATTCCTTAGATTAATTTTAATAAAATTTTATTCGTATTTTGTAAAAAAAAATAAAAGATTAAATTATTTTTTTTTTAATAAATCTCAAGAAATTCAAAATATTAATTTTGATCTTAATAATGTAAGTTTATCAAATGCTAAGTTGCTTGAGTCTTTGTCATCTAATGGAATTGTGATCTTGGGAAATGTTTTAAATATTAGCGAAATTGAAAATATAAACAAATTCTTTAATGAAATAGAGCAAAAAAAAATAATATCAGACTGGTTAAATAATGAAATAATTGATGCTTCCTCAGTTAAATATGGAAATGAAAATAAAAATGTTAAAATTTCTTTTTTGCGTAAAGATACAAAAGACTTACCTGGTCTAAACAAATTAATTAAGGTTATAACTAAACAGATTTTTGGAAATAGTATAAGTACCTCTGCTGAATTTTTTATACATGATTGTAAAGATAAAGAACAAAATAACATTTATGAAGATACAAATTTTCACATTGACCGTTATTTACCTTGTTTAAAAATAATATATTCGCCTAACGAGATTACATCAGCCGATGCTCCTTTTGGCTATATAAAAAAAACTCACAAACTTAATAACAAATATATGAATAAGTTTGTTTTAAATTCTGAAAATTTTGTAATTCAGGATAACAAGATTCCACAAAATCTTAAAAAAGATACAGTTGAAATTAAATGCCCATCAAACTCATTGATTATCACTTTTACAAATGGCTTTCATAAAAGGAATATTTTTTCACAAGAAGGTAGAGTAAGAAAAACAATTTTTTTTCAATTTACAGAAAATTTTAATACCTTTTCTTTATTTAATTTTAAAAAATTTAATTGTTTATAAAAAATTAAAAAAGTTAGTTAAAATTTTTTCCTACTAAAAATCTAGGTTTAATACCTTCTTTCGATATTGAAAATAGTTTTTTATTAGTATTTCTTTTAACTACTTTCCAAAAAAAATCAGTTTTAATGTCTATAAAGTCACAGAATTGTTGAATTATTTTTTTTGAATATTTACCATCATATTTTGTTACTATACTTGCTGCTTCGTCTCTAGATATTTTACCTGTCCTGATTTCTTCATTTAAATATTCTGTAGCTCTTCCAAATCCAAATTTATAATATTTTATAAGTTGATTAAATGTTACCCAATCCTCATCCAACGAACTAGTTCTAAATAAATCTCCATAATTTTTAAATTTTTTATTTCTAATTTTTAATCCCTCAATAATTGAAGCTTTTGCGTTATTTAACATTGACCAGTCTTTAAAAAACCAACCTAAGTATATTATTTGAATTTTGTTTTTTTTAAATTCTTTTTCTGAAGGGTATTTATAAGGTAATAAATCAACTTCCTTAATTTTTTTTGATTTGATCCAACTCAAATCACCTGAATTAAGTGTATTTAACTTTCTTAAATTTTTTCCATCATATTGTTTTTTTGACGTGGAGGCCATGTCACCAATTTGTAATCCAACATTTTCTCCCCAAATAATAAGAGGAATTTTAAACCTGATTGCTAATTGAGGTACTGAGCTAAATAGTGCTAATTCTGTTGGTTTTGCCCAATTAGCAAATTTTAAAAAAGATTTTTTCATTAAAATTTTCCATGTCTGAGGAGCTAAAGAAGAGATAATAACATCGAAACCCAAATTAATTAAATTTGATATATTTTCTGTTCCAACATTTGTAACTTGTTGAGGTGGATAACTAAGACAAACAAGTAGTGGTTTCAATCCCAATTTGTCTCTCACCCAAAGTGCTTGTCTAGTACTGTCCTTTCCACCACTTACTCCAACGATACAGTCAAATTCGCTTTTAGAACTCTTGTATTTACTTGTAATTTGTTTTAATAGTTTAAGCCTATTATTCCAAAAAAGCTCATTTTCGTTTCTTTTAATATAATAACAAGATGGACACTTACCTTCTTTAAAGATTACATTAGGCCTAAGGTCATTTTCCAGACATATTTTACAATACTTCATTAAAATCGCTAATTCCTTTTCCAAAAATTATATATTTAGCATTTTTTTTTAATTTTGCGTTTTGAATATACTTTATTTTAGAATTACCGTTTTTTTTGGTCATATTTAAATAACTTAAACCTTTAAATTTCCAATTAGTAACATCTTTTTGAACCCAGAAATTTTTATTTTTAAGTGTATCCAAAAAATAATTTAAGCTTTCAAGATCAATATTAAGCCATTCACAAAAATTTTTTTCAAATAATGACTCTTTTTTTTCACATTTTCTGACAATTTTAAGTGCCGAGTCCCTATCTATTCTCTTAAATCTAATTTCTCTAGATAATTGATCAGTAATTTTTGAAAATCCATGTTTAAATAATTTAATTTTATCATGTAAATTCATATAATTGAAACTATCTACAAAATCATAACAATCTACAGTTCGATTAAATTTAAAGGTTTTATAATTATATAATTTAATCATTAATTCATGTTGTTTTTTTACATCCCATCTTATGTAATTTCCAAGATAGATACCTCTCGTTCCATTTTTATGTAGTTGATAATCATCTGGATAAAAATATTGAAATATATCGCTTTCTTTTAAATTATCAGAGGATTCAATTAAATTTTCAGCCTCTATCCCCATAAGATCATGATTTTTTCTATATCTTCTTGTCATTTCTACGTTATCATAATGTGAGTACATACCAACTTGTTCTAAACCTTGATGAGCTCCCCAAATAATTAAAGGGATTTTATATTTTACTGATACTTGAACTGGAAAAACTGTACTACCAGCTAAGTAATGCCAATACATTGAGCCCAATTTGTATAAAGTTGCTTTTGTAATTTTCTTTACCTTAATTGGATTTACATTTTGAAATAAAATATCACAGTTAAATTTAATTCTGAGTGTAGACAAATTTTTTATTCCAATAGGAGTGTTCCAATATTTATTATAACAAACCAACAAAGGATTCATTTTGAGCAAATTTTTTACAACATGTACTGTAAAGAAGCTATCTTTACCTCCACATACTGGAACAATACAATCATAAAAATTATTTTTTTTTAATTTATAATCATTTACTAATTTCTTTAATTCATTCCATTTATTAGGCCAATAAATTGTATTTTTTTCTTCATGAATTTGACAACCAGAGCAAATTCCATTTTCATTTATAACAATACCCAATGGATGATATGAGCTATATAAGCACTTTTTACAAAATTTTATATTTCCGTAATTATTTTTTTTCATAATAAGGATTTCTTAGATATTTGCTCTCCTTTGATATTATTTGAAATGCATGTTCTTTGAAATTTAGAAAATTTCCAATACCTATTGCAGCGGTTTTATTATTTTTTATAATTTCATGAATTTTACTTTTTGAATTTAAACCCCCAAAAAAAATTAGTGGTATAGGAATTTTCTTTGCAAGCTCAAATATACCTTGATCAAATCTATTATAATATCCCTCATTGGTAACATCTGTTATTATTATCTCAGAAACTATATTTTTTAATTCATTAAAATTAATTTTATTATATTTAAATGTAATTTGATTTATGTAATCATAAACATATAAAATATTTTTTTTTTTAATTGTGGGTAATGAAAGAATTAATGACTGTCTACCTATTGTGTTTGCAATATCTTCTAAGTTTTTTATGTTCAAATCTTTAAAAAATGAATAACCTATTACAACTCTTTCAGCCCCAGCTTTAATTACATTTAATGCATCTTTCTTATCTCGTATTCCTCCAGCGTAAATTATTGGAGTAGCATTTTTAAAATTAACAATACTTTCTAAAATTTGAAAATCTGGACCGTTATTGTATTTAGATCTTTTAAAACATTGAACTAAAATTTCGTCAGAGCCCCATCTTGCTAAGTTTTCAACTACTATTTCTGGACTGCCAATTGGTAAATATTTTTTAAATCCTTTTGATTGAACAACCATTTCATCAAGAATACTCACAACTGAAATTAATCTTTTTTTTAAATTAGACATTATTTTCAATTCTCTTTAATATAAAGTCCATGATTTCAATTCCATTAGTTTGACTATTTTCTGGATGAAACTGAAAACCAAAAATATTTCCTTTCTGAATAATTGCTGGAATATTTTTCTTATTAATTTTAATGTGACATAAGATATATTTTTTGTTACAAATTTGTAAAAAGCTATGATTAAAATAAAAATACTTCTTATTAAATTGTTTAAAAATTTTATTTTTTGAAATCAAATTTTTCCATCCAACATTAGTTTGGTTTAATTTATCAGTTTTACCATCTAAAATACATAAGCCTTTCAGGTCATTTTTTGTTTCTTTAGATGACTCAAATAATATTTGCATACCAAGACAAATCCCAATTATCGGCTTGCCTTTGAAGGCTTCATTTTTAATAATTTTATCAATTTTTTTTTTTTTTTAATATCCTAATTGCATTATCAAAAGCACCAACGCCTGGCAAAACTAATAAGTCTGAATTAGATATATCTCTTTTATTGCTTGATACTTTAAGTTTTAATTTTTCGAAGTTATTAAAAAAGTTTATTAATGAAGCATAATTTGCAGATCCATAATCAATAATAACTACATTCATTTATTTATTGTTGAAAATTGAATATATCAAAACGTTATGAAGCTTTTTTTTAATTAATTTTTGCTTTTTTAAAGTGGCTTCTAGAAGCATTCCATTATTTTTACACACTTTAACCATAGGATAATTTATATCAACAGTCCCACATGTAACTTTTTTTAATTTTTTTTTATTAAATAAATATTTTATTAAATTTTTTAAAACTAATGTTGTATAACCCTTATTATGGTTATTTTTACTCACTATTAAAAAACCCAAGTTAGCATTTAGATTTTTTTTGTCTATATAAACTGTACAAGTACCTATTAGATCTTTTTTATTTATAATTTTTAAAAAAAGATTGTCATTATTTTTAAAATTATTTAGGTAACTTAAGCAGCTTTTATGTGTATGTTTTTTATGTCTTTGATCGCTGTGCTTTAATAATTTTTTATCATTTAAAATTTTTATATACTTTTTAGTAATATCATTTTTAGAAAATTTTTTAATTTTTAATTGATTGGGCAGATCCAGCATTATCAATTATTTTGTGATAGTATGAATTTTTTAATTTCTTTAATATTTAAAAATTTATTTTTATCTGATGTATAAGAAAAATTTGTTTTTACATTTTTTCCTAATTCACCATTAACTCCAATTTTGAATTTATTAATTTGTTCTTTAGAAATCATGTATGAAGGTAATTGTAAAAAATATTTTTTAAATTCAATTAACAAATTATTGTCATCTTTGGCAGTCATAGCTTCATCAATTTTTTCACCTGGTCTAATACCTATAATAAGATGTTTTTTCTTAAGGTCTATTGCTTTAGCAAGATCAGTAATTTTAATTGAAGGTATTTTTGGAATTAAAATTTCTCCACCTCTCATTATTTTTAAACTTTTTAAAACGAAGTTTACTCCTTGCTCCAAACTAATAATAAACCTTGTCATATTTTTATGTGTGATCGGAAATGGTGATTTAGTTTTTTTGATTTTATCAAATAATTCTACAACTGAGCCTGTCGAACCATAAACATTTCCATATCTTACAACTGAAAATATCGGGCCTTTTCCAGCGGACAAATTATTAGCAGAAATAATTAGTTTATCTGATGCTAATTTTGATGCTCCATACAAATTAATTGGATTTACTGCTTTATCAGTTGAAAGAGCTATTACCTTTTTTACATTATTTTCAATTGATGCAAGTACAATATTTTGAGCACCATAAATATTTGTCTTAATGCATTCTATAGGATTATATTCTGATGCTGGTACTTGCTTCATTGCAGCAGCATGAATAATTATATCAATACCCTTTGTTGCTATTTTTAACCTTTCAAAATCTCTTACATCACCAATGAAATATCTTAGACATTTATACTTTTTTGGTGAAAATTTTTCTGTCATTTCAGATTGTTTAGACTCACCCCTTGAAAATATTATTAACCTTTTAGGTTTAAATTTTTGTAACACATTACTTACAAATTTCTGTCCAAATGATCCTGTACCTCCAGTAACTAAAATATTTTTGTTATTTAACATATCTAAATCAGCCCTAATTTTTTCCAAACAAAATTAAATGTTTTCACAATGTCGTTGATATTTTTTTTTGATAGGTCATACAATGCTATTCCTTGGTAAGCTAATAAAAGTTTATCATGATAGTTTTCTGCAACAAAACATCGATTTTTAACATAATTTATACTGTCGTTGTAGTTTCTCCATGGGAAATTTTTAGTTCCATAACATATTTTCTTTGTAAACATGGGCTGTTTATGTAGATTCACATATCCCTCAGATATTCCTTGTAATCCAGCTTTATCTAACTCCATTTTTATTTTTCTTCTCGTAATATTTATTTCTTTTGTATTTAGTAAAATAGGAATGTTATAATAAACATTTTTAACGTTTCTATACTCTTTTGGTAACTTAAGATATGGCAATTCCTTTAATTTATTTATTAAAGATTTAGAAATTTTAATTCTTTGATTTACAATTCTATTTAACTTTTTTAACTGTTCTATTCCAATAGATGCCTCCATTTCACCCATTCTATAATTATTTCCAAGCATATTACTTAATTCATTTTTGCTTGATTTATCAGACATTATTGCTTCAGCATGATTTCTTAAAAGTTTTAGTTTTTTTGCATACTTAAAATTATTAGTAACTAATATACCTCCTTCTCCTGTATGAATATGTTTATGATAATTTAAACTATAACCTCCTATATCACCAAGTGTTCCGCTATGCTTACCGTTATATAAAGCACCAGGTGCTTGGGCACTATCGCAAATAATTTTGAGTTTGTATTTTTTTGCAATTTTTTTTAATTCTAAGTAATTTGCCGGCATGCCAAAAATATCGACTACCATTATCGCTTTTGTTTTCTTTGTTACTAACTTTTTTACAGATTGTGATGATATACAAAATGTTTCTGGGTCAATATCTGCAAATACTGGTATTGCATTCCAATGAAGAATTGCAGCAGAGCATGCAGTCATTGTCCAAGTAGGCAATATTATTTCATCTCCTGGCTCGATACCAATTGCTCCTACAGCACAAGTTAATCCTGTTGACCAAGAATTGACAACTATGGCATGTTTTACTTTGAAAAAGTTTTGAATTTGCTTTTCAAATTTTTCTACAAAATATCCTCCCTCCATCCCCTTTTTTTTACTAGCAATAAATCCAGAAAGAACACCAGACTTAACAACTTTTGTTACTGCTAATACTTCTTTTTGATTATAGGTATTAAATTTTTTAAACTTATAATTAATTATTTTTTTTGACATATTGACAATATTTTATGAACTTCTATTGCATTTTCTATAGATGATAAACAATATTTTCTTTTATTAAAATAATTAATGACATTTTTATATACATTATTGAAATTTGGAGAAAGTTGAATTTTTTCAAATTTATTTTTTTTATCAGATTGGATATTTAATGTTTGGTTAAAATTATTGAAAGTTAAAAATTTTTTTTATTATATAATTCAAAAAAATGATGATTTTTTTTATAGTATGTATTTTTAAAATAACAAACATTATTATTTTTAAAATTTAATTTGAAATCTACAATATAATCTTTCATTGTTTTCTTTTTATTAATTATTTTTACTTTTGTAGGTTTCCCGAATATACTAATAAATAAACTTACGAAGTGACTAGAATTATTCCTATAATTTCCAGAGAACTCAACATAACCAATTGAATATTTATTAAAAATCTTCTTTATTTTAATAAACTTTTCCTCATAATCTCTGAAATAATTAACAAAAGCTATAATTTTTTTTTGTTTACATATCTGCTTAATTTTTTTTGATTGTTTAACAGTCAATCCTACAGGTTTTTCAAACAAAATTATCTTTGGGGTTTTTTTTAATATTTTTAATAACTTCAAAAAAGTTTTTAAGTGGGATGAGGTGGGGGAACATATTACTAAAAAATCTATTCTTTTATTTTTTAAAATATTTAGATCATCGTGTGTTTTACAATTAAAATATTTTTCTGCAATTAATCTTCTTTTTTTTATAGGATCTATTGCATAAATTATTTTAAAATTTTTTTGTAATGTTAATAGACTTGTACAATGTGAATATCTTTTAAATTTATCACTTCTGTGAAAAACTTTTCCTAATCCAACAACAGCAGTATGAATGTTCATTATATTTTAAAATTATTAATTAAGTTGAATTTTTTATAATTATTAATAATCTGACTTTTTGAGTCTAAACAAATAATTAATTTTTTTTTTAGTTTTTCAGCTATTAACATAGAGTTAGAGTTTGCGCCAAATACATGTGAAGAAATATTTATTTCATCTATAAGCTTTGATTTAGAAAATTTTAAATTTTTAAATTTATCTACCTTTTTGTAAATTAATTTTATATTTTTCTCCTCTGGGTGTAATCGTATTTTAAGTGCAATTTTTTTTGCTTGAAAGTTTTCTTCATAAAATTTTAGAAATTTATCAAGTGCTTTTTTTTCATTTTTTTTTATTATTGCTATTTTTTTGGAATCCAGTTTGCTTTTATTAAAAGATCCCATTAAGTATAAAAAATTAATTTTATTTGATTTGTTAATTTTTTTTAATTTTTGAAAATTAAATGGAATAAGTTTTGTAATCTTTGTTAAATATTTTTTTGATAATTTTAAAGTCTTTTTATCATTTACCCAAACTTCTGACGGTCTTAATATTTTATTTTTATATGTAAATCTTTTCTTATAATTTAGCCAATGATCCACATATACAATTATTTGTTTTTTATCTAAAAAACTATACATAATTTTTTTTTCATAGTTGGTTTTTCCTGTTCCAAATATTATTTTATCCACATTTTTTAATTTTTTAATTGAGTTATAGTTTTTAAAATTACCTAACTCCTTCTTAAAAATACTTAAGGCAGGCTCTGTTAATAAATATAAGTATTTATTTTTATTTTTTTTACACAAATATGATAAATAAAAACTACTGCCTGCATCTTTACAAACCATGCCTATTTTTTTCATAAATGTTTATTATGATCTATAGTAAATACTAAATCTTTACTTTTAATAAATTTTTCGATTTTTTTTTCAAATATGTTCTCAAAATTGTCTAGATTGTTATTGTGATTTATCCAATAGTCGTAAACTTTTCCTGTCCATTGTAGATGATAGTTCCCCAATCTGGTTAGCATATCATCATAGTTAAAAAACCAATTTTTATCACAATAAATATAATGAATATAATAAAACTCTAACACCTTTTGTTGGTCAATTTTAAAATCTAGTTTTTCTAAATTTTTAATTGAATGAGTATAATCATCTATATTACTAATATGTTTGTTAAAGTTGTAAGAGAAATGAGGATTGGTATCTCCCCCATTAATTACTTTAACATTTTTGTAAGCATATTCATGTGCGGCGGTTCCAAAGATAGTCAACACAAAATCAATACCTGAATTAATAATTTCATTATGATGAGTATTTGGATCTAAGGTAATAATTCTTGAGTCTTTAATTATTTTAGAAACATTTTTTCTTGTAAACTCTTGATACCATTCCCATTTTTCCCCCATTCTTGGGTGGGTCTTTAAATACCAATCATAATTTATCATTTCGTTAGACATATTTGCTAAAAATTTAATCCATTCATACATGTCTGGAAATGGAAATAAACCCCCAGAATGTGGAGCATCAATAAAATCATGTGGTAAAATAAGAACTTTGATTTTACTACTTTGTTTTATTTTTGATGTTGTACTTTTATCATTTGAAAATGCAGATCTTGTTACATAGGGCAAGTCTTCATTACTTCCGCTAAATCTATTCTCAATACGGTTTTCAGCAGTTTTTAAAGCAGTAATTTTTAAATCACTTGATAGTGCTTCAAACATCTTAGGATATTGCTCTGACTCACATGAATAAAATAAATTTTTTTGTGAAAGCCTCTTCAATCGATTTTCTTTTACTTCTAAAGCTAATATTTCTTTATTTAGTGCAATTCTTACTGGTATACCCATAGTATAGCAACCATGAGTACTTAAAATTGCTTTTATAATATTGTTATCAAAATACTCTACCCAAAAATAAAAAAGTTTAATAAAATCTAACAAGAAATCTTTGAAATCTTCCTCTTTAAAATCTACCGTAGGTTTTTGATTTCCATTTCTTGTTAAAAATGTATCGTAAATTAAATCACCAACTAAAATATTGTTTATGTAAATATTAAGAATATCATTTTTATTTTTTATTTTTTTATAAATTTCTTCAAATTTTTTTTTCGATTTAATGTTATTTAATTTAGTTATTTTGGGAAACATAAATTTATCAACTCCAAAAGATTTATAAATACCAAAAAAACCTAAATTAAAAATTGGTGAAATTGTTCTAAACACTTTTTGTTTCAGAGTGGGTACGAGATTGTATGTCATCAATATATGACTATAAAAAGAGACAATTTGAAAATTTTTTTTTTTAAAATAAAAGGAAAAGTAAGAAAAAATAATGTGTGTTATATTAAATGAATTAAATTCTAACAAAATTATTTCTTTATTAAACGTTTTATTATGTTTATATTTTTTTAACCTGGACAGATTAAATTTTCGAAAATTTCTAAATAAAAAAAAATTTCGTATATGATTTATCATGTTTGATTGTTATTTAACTTTATTATGTTAATATGAACCTAATTCAATTTAATTAAATATTTAAAAAAAGTTATGCATATTGCTATAATACCAGCAAGATCAGGAAGTAAAAGAATTAAAAACAAAAATATAAAAAAGTTTATAAATGAGCCAATAATATCAAAAACTATAAAAATAATTAAAAAATTTAAAACATTTGATAAAATCTATGTCTCAACTAATTCAAATAAGATTAAAAAAATTGTAGAAAAATCAGGGGCAATAGTACCTTTTCTTAGAGATAAAAACCTCTCAGGCGATAATGTGATTACTCATGATGTAATAGTTGATTTAATTAAAAAAATTAATTCAAAAAATGTGCTTACTGTTACTTGTTTATATCCAACCTCAGTTTTTATTAAAAAAAAATATATTCTTAAAGCCAGAAATCTTTTAAAAAAAAATCCTAAAAAATATATATTTAGTGCAACTAAATATGAACATCCAATTCAAAGAGCATTTTCAATTAATAAACACAAGGCTAAGCTATTTAAAAATTATGCACTCAAAACTAGAACACAAGATTTTATTAATTACTTTCACGACGCAGCGCAGTTTTATGTTGCAACTAAGAAAACATGGCTTAGTTCGATGCTTAATTTTGGTAAAAATGGATTGGCTATTACAATAGAAAATAATGTAGTTCAAGATATTGATCATCCAGGTGACTGGGAACTGGCTGAAATGAAATTTATAGCAATAAAAAAATAATTAATTTTCTATTACTTTATTATTAATTGTAAATATTTTATCGCAAATTTCCAGTTCGTCTTTATCATGAGAAATAACAACTATTATTCTATCTTTTTTAATTTTTTTTATCATATCCTGAATATCTAATTTATTTCTTTTATCTAATGATGATGTTGGTTCATCAAAAATAATTAAATTACTATTAATGTATAAGGATCTTGCGATTGAGACTCTTTGAATTTGCCCAACAGACAAATTATCACCAAATTCAGAAACTTGAGTGTGTATTCCATCTGACAAAGAATTTACTAAATCATCTAATTTTGCTAATTTTATACATTCATTTATTTTGTTATTATCTATTAAATGATCATCTAATCCAAATCCAATATTTTGTTTTAATGATAAATTTTGAAGATAATTTTTTTGTGAAACATAAGAAATACTTTTCATATAAAAATTATCTAAACTTTT
>MDSV01221037.1_pt1 | contig 11921 bp, 10 predicted proteins | sample 810851 | NCBI WGS metagenome assembly MDSV01 (sample SAMN05326640, study PRJNA326480) | marine metagenome | isolation source: seawater | place: Atlantic Ocean: North East | collected 2012 | reverse complement strand
GGAAACCCTCTAAAAGATCCTTTATGGAAACCAAAAGAGGGTGAAGAGATTGCAGAGTCAGATATACCTTTATTATCGGAATTACCTCTAATTGTTATTGCAGTTGATGAGTTAGCAGACTTAATGATGGTAGTTGGCAAGAAAGTTGAACACCTTATAGCTAGATTGGCTCAAAAAGCAAGAGCCGCTGGTATTCATATGTTGCTTGCAACACAAAGACCCTCTGTAGATGTAATTACAGGTCTTATAAAAGCAAATATTTCCGCCAGAATGGCTTTTAATGTTGCTTCTTCAATGGATTCTAGAGTTGTATTGGATCAAGTTGGTGCAGAACAACTTTTGGGCAAAGGAGATATGTTATACGTAGGCTCTGGAACGTCTATTCCTTTGAGAGTTCATGGAGCATACGTGGGTGAAGAAGAGATACTTAGGGTTGTAGAAGATTGGAAAAATAAAGAGGATGTAAATTATTTAGAAGAGGTCACAAAAGCTCCAGAGACAACTGAAACTAACTCTTCTGGTGAAGGAGATTCAGAAAAAGACGAATTTTATGATCAGGCAGTTAGTTTTGTACTTGAAACAAGGAGAGCATCTATATCAGCAGTTCAAAGAAAATTTAGAATAGGTTACAACAGAGCCGCTAGATTAATTGAAGCTATGGAAGATGCAGGTTTGGTTAGCGAAATGAATTCTAACGGAAATAGAGAAGTTTTAGCTCCAAATGCAAATGCTGAATAAGATTTTTTTAAGTATTTTTTTATTCCCCTTTAGTATTTATACCTGTTCAGAATTAGATAATTTAAATCTTTATGATCAAAATACAAAGATTATTTCTCTAGAATATAAGCAAATTTTTAAGGAATCAGAAAAATCAAATATCACAGGAGAGATTTATTTTATCAAACCTAATTTATTTAAAATCACGACTTTATTGCCCTCAAAATCCGATTTAATTGTCAATGAAAAAAATGTTTATAGAACGGATTATATATTGAATGAAACAGTTCAATATGATTTAGAAAAGGTAGAAAATCAGATTCCAGCTCTACTTTTACTAAAGTCAAAAAAAAGAGTTTGCAGTTTTTTAGAAAATTCTGAAGAGTCTGACTTCATCAGTAACATTAAGATCTTTAAGACAAAAAATACTTTAGAGAAAATCTCTTACAAAGATCAATTTGGAATAAACACAACGATAATCTTTTCTAAGCTCACAATAAATCAAGAGCTAGACAGAAAAATATTTGATTATAATAAAGATACCAATCTAATTATTCTTAACTAAAATGCTAGATATAAACCATCTAAGAAACAATCTAAAAGATGTGCAAGATAATCTTAAAAAGAGAGGTTTTGTTCTTGATGCTAAACAATTCAATTCTCTTGATTCAGAAAGAAAATTACTTCAGACCGAAACGGAATCTCTTCAAGAAAAATCAAATATTCTTGCTAAAGAAATATCTGTTGAGAGAAATCAAGAGGCAAGAGAACAAAAACTTAAAAATGCTAAAGAAATTTCAAGTCAATTGAAGAAGCATAAATCTGAGTTAGATAAAACACTAGAAAGACTTAATAATTTTTTACTAGAAATTCCTAACATTCTTTCTAAAGATGTTCCGGAGGGTAATTCTGAAAAGAACAATTTAGTAGTTTATGAGAAAGGTAATATTCCTAACTTTGAATTTCAAATAAAAGATCATCAAGAACTAGGTGAGCTTTATAACGGTATTAATTTTGAGGAATCTGCATCAATTGCAAAATCAAGATTTGTAGTTTTAAGAAAAGAAATAGCAAAACTTCATAGAGCATTAATTCAATTCATGTTGAACGAACATATCAAGAAGGGATATGAAGAAATATATGTTCCTTACATTGTAAATGCAAGTTCTCTAACTGGAACAGGACAACTACCTAAATTCGAAGAAGACTTATTTAAAATTGCAAACGAAGAAATGTATTTAATTCCGACGGCGGAAGTTCCAGTAACTAATATATATAAAAATAAGATTCTAAAATTAGAAGATTTACCGATTCGATATGTAGCTCATACACCATGCTTTCGAAGTGAAGCAGGAAGTTATGGTAGAGATACAAAAGGAATGATTCGTCAACATCAATTTGATAAAGTTGAGCTTGTAAAGTTTGTTCATCCTGAAGACTCAGAAACAGAACTTAATAGTTTAACTGAAGATGCAGAGAGTATTTTGATGAGTCTAGAACTTCCATATCGCAAGGTAATCTTGTGTAGTGGAGATATAGGATTTGCATCTTCTAAAACTTATGATCTAGAGGTATGGTTTCCAAGTCAGAATACTTTCAGAGAAATTTCTTCTTGCTCAAATTTTGGAGACTTTCAAAGTAGGAGAATGAAAATTAGGATCAAACAGTCTAAAGAAAATATTTTGTGTCATACCATAAATGGTTCTGGTCTAGCAGTGGGCCGTACTTTGGCAGCTATTTTGGAGAATTTTCAAAATGAAAATGGCTCAATAACCATTCCAGATGTTTTGGTAAGTTATATGGGTGGAACAAAAGAATTGAATCTTTCTAGATAATTATCATTATCCTGTTAAACTCTTTTTCCTTATGGAATTTTTAATTGATTATGGATCCTTTTTACTAAAGACAATCTCTTTTATTATTATCATTTCCTTGCCATTTATATTTTTGTTTTCGTCCAAGAGTAAAGACTCATCCCCTTCAGGTTCTCTTAAAATAACCAATCTTTCGGATAAATTTGATGCTATGGCAGGAGCCGTAAAGTCTCTCTCATTGAGTAAGGCTGAAAAGAAGCAATTAATTAAAAAAAAGAAAAAAGATCTAAAAGCAAAAAAAAATAAAGCTATTCCTAAACCAGTATACGTACTAAATTTTAACGGTGATATTGAAGCTTCAAGCGTTGAAAACCTGAAAGAAGAAATCACAGCAATTTTAAAAAGTGACACAAAGTGTCATGAACTGGTTCTTAGACTAGAAAGTCCTGGAGGTACAGTAATAGGATATGGTCTGTGTGCAGCACAACTTCAGCGTCTGAGAGATGCTGGAATCAAAGTAACTGCTTGCGTTGATAAAGTTGCTGCTTCTGGAGGTTACATGATGGCATGCGTTTGCAATAAAATCGTTTCCTCTCCATTTGCAATCATTGGTTCAATTGGTGTTGTTGCTGCAATTCCAAATTTTCACAAAATACTTAAAAAAAATGATGTAGATTATGAACTTCATACCGCAGGCGAATATAAACGAACCATTACAATGTTCGGTGAGACGACACCAGCTGGCAGAAAGAAATTCAAAGAACATCTTGAAGAAATACATATTTTATTTAAAGATCACATTAAAAAATTTAGACCTAACCTAGATATGAAAAAAATAGCAACTGGAGAAACTTGGGAGGGTATAAAAGCCTTAGAAGAAGGTTTGGTTGACGAAATCTCAACCAGTGATGAGTATCTTTTAAATTTATCAAAAAAACATGAAATCTTTGAAATTTCTTATGTAACAAAACAAAATATCCAAGATAAATTAAGTTTTTTTATTACAAAAACTTTTACGAATTTGATTTCTTCTTTAGAAACTTATTTCAACAAGAACAAATATAAATAGTTCGGAAACTATTTAAAAAGAATTAGCGAATATCTACTTTTTTAAAATAGCAAAAATTATTATTAAAGAGGCTAGCGCTAAAAGACCATTTTCTCCGAATAAATTCATTACTTCCGAAAAATTATTCAATACATTTCCAAAAACAGGAGTTTCTGGTCCGAAAATTAGTCCTAACAGAAGAGAGATCGCTATGAAGAGTCCAAGAACTTCTGTAGATTTATATAAAAATTTTCTTATTTTTTTAAATTTAAAGATTTCCATATTTTTTATTATAAGTTGAGCCGAAGCATGAACTTCGGCTCAAAGCTAAAATTACTTAAGTAATTTATAAAGCAGTGCAGCAGCTAGTAAACCTACAATTCCTGCATCACCCAATTGTTGAATAACACCCAAAAGATTGCCAAGTACACCGCCGAAAAACCATGCATTGTTATCAAAAACAATACCGGCAACAACACCAAGACCGATTACACCAACTAAGATTCCAGTTAGGCCAGAAACTAAGTCTCTAATCATATCAAACGCTTTATCCATAAGGTACCTCCCCATATATATGTGATTTAGCTAATTAATAAAACCATAGAGAAAAGGGTCATTCAATTTTTAAAATATTTTCGTTACTATCAAAGTTATTTTCTGTCAAACTTAAGAAAATCATACGAAAAATAAAAAAAAATAATACAAGAAAAAAAATGAATATTCCTAGAAATAAAACAATTCAAGAACTATTTGAATGGCGATTTAATAAAACCCCAGATTTGGTAGCGCATAAATTTCAAGATAGAGAAACAACTTATGGAAATCTTGATAAATATTCCAATCAAATCGCTAATGGTCTAATTAGCTTAAATTGCAAACCTGATTCTCGCGTTGCTTATTATGGAAAAAACTCTGATCATTTTTTTGAATGCCTAATCGGTACATTAAAATCAAATACTGTAACAGTCGGAGTGAATTGGAGATTAGCACCTCCAGAAGTGAGTTATGTTTTAAACGACTCGCAAAGTGAAGTTCTGTTTGTAGGGGAGGAGTTTTACCCCGTTATCGATCAAATTTTGGATGAACTTCCAAATATTAAAACTGTTATAGCTATTGATGGTGGTAGTGAAAAATATCAAGATTTTTTATCTTGGCGAGATTCACAAGATTCTTCTAACCCGGGATTAAAATCAAAAAAAGACGATGATATTTTACAGTTATATACATCCGGAACGACTGGACATCCAAAGGGAGTTCAATTAACAAATAAAAATTTTTCAGCTGCCAATGACTCAATAGAGGGCGTTGTTCCTTTTGAAGAAGGCAGTACCAATTTAGTTTGTATGCCCGGTTATCATGTAGCAGGAACCAATTGGGGTATCTGGGGTTACCTATTTGGCTGTAGAAATATAATCATTGCTGATATTGATCCTGGATTGATATTAGAACTTATTGAGTCAGAAAAAATAAGATCATCTTTATTTGTGCCTGCTGTGATTCTTTTTCTAATATCACATCCTAATGCACAGAATACAGATTTTTCTTCATTGAATTTTGTACTTTATGGAGCATCACCTATAGCTGACGATACAATTATCAAAGCCATGGAAATAATGAAATGTGATTTATTTCAGGTTTATGGCCTTACAGAGACTACTGGTGCAATTACTATTATGATGCCTGATGATCATGATCCTAGTAAAGGAAAACTCAGATCATGTGGTAAAGCGCTTGATGGAGTTGAGCTAAAGGTTGTTGATGAAGAAGGTAATGATTTAGAAACGGGCAAGATAGGAGAGGTGATTTCTAAATCTGACTTGAATATGAAAGGATATTGGAACAAACCAGAAGCCACAAATGAATCTATAGTTGATGGTTGGTTTTATTCTGGAGATGCTGGCTTTTTTGATCAAGAAGGTTATCTATTCATCCACGATAGAGTAAAAGACATGATAGTTTCTGGGGGAGAAAACATATATCCTGCTGAAGTAGAAAATGCATTGATGAGCCATAATGAAATTCTGGACGCAGCTGTAGTCGGTGTCCCGGATGAAAAGTGGGGTGAGTCAGTCAAAGGTTTTGTAGTAATTGGCGAAAATTCTTCCTTAAAGGAAGATGACATCATAAGTTATTCTAGAGCTCAGATTGCAGCTTATAAGTGTCCAAAATCAATTGAATTCATAAAAGAGTTACCTCGCAATCCGTCAGGAAAAATCCTCAGGCGAGAGTTAAGAGATCCTTATTGGGAAGGAATCGACAGAAAAGTATCTGGAAATTAGTTTTAGTTAAGTATATCCGTACTTTCTGAAGAATTTATAAAATCTGTAAACGGCAATACTTGATTTATAAATCTACTCCAAGAAGTTATGCCAGCAGTAGAAACAAAGACTATATCCCCAGCATTTAGATTGAACTTTCCTGCTAAGAGATAACCAGAAGGAGAAGACATATCAGTTTTAAAGATTCTTGGATTTCCGTCAGAATCTTTTGGTCTTAATATATAAACATCCTTTCCTTTAGAAGTAGACTGATTTAAGCCCTTTGCCTGAGCTAATGCAGAGGATAAAGGAAGATTTTTTCTAGTTAAATTAATAGAAGTAGGGCTTGTTGCTTCGCCTAGAACATGTACTTGACTAAGTGAATTGTCTGGAAGGTGAATTGTATCTCCTCCCTTCAAGTAAATGTAATTTTGAATTTGTGAGTTTCTTGCAAGATACTCGTAGTCAATATCGTAGGTATATCCATCTCTTGTAAACTTGATTGATGTTAGATCTCCTAAAGATCTATTACCTAATTCCCCAAAAGGATTTGCATTTGCTACTACTTCACTTAGGGTCATTGGCACAGAGGTAACCGGAACTGTTCCATTTTTAGCAAAGTTTCCTGAAAGGACAATTTTTTGGGATTTAAAATCGGCAACGGATACATCCACCTGCGGATTGTTTAAAACATTTGAAAGTTTATCAGTTAAAGTTAACCTTATTTCTTCAACCGTTTTCCCTGCCACATCAAGTATTCCTGCGTTTGGATAAAATATTGTTCCATCGTCTCTAACAATTTTTTCGAAAATCGGATTTATAGCAGCTCCTTTTGCCAAAGCAGCAGAAAGTCTTTCAGTTTCACCGTATACGTAAATAAACAAAACATCTCCCGATCCTACTTTGTATGATTCTGGAGAATAATTTAATAGCGCTAAGGGTAAGTTTAAAGGAATCCTTTTTCTTTCAAGTTCAATTAAATCCATGGATACTTGTTCTATAAGTATGGGATTTTTTGATAGTTCAGGAATTACTGTGCCTTTAAAGGACTTGATTTCATTAGAACGAAAAGAAGAACCCGTTCCTAAGGCACAAGACGCCAATAAAAATAAAGCAAAAGCTAAAGATATCAGCCTTTTAAAGTAAAATTTTAGTTTAAATTTATCCACTTTCTTATGGTTTTAACAATATTTTGTGTGGATTGTACTAAAAAACCATAAATTGTAAATTCAGATTTTACATTTTGATATTCTACGTAGTCGTAATAATAGTTTCTAGAATAGTATGGGTATTGGTACTTTAACCATAAAAGTTGAAAATAAAGGTCGAACTTATTGTAAAAATAATGAATTTTGCTTTTATTTTCTATATCTCCTAAAAATAAATCTATATCTTTGAAAGTCGATATTTTGTTTCCTATAAGGTAAAACAGCTTATTAAAGGACTTGCTAATAACATTAGCATCAACAAACGTTGCCCAGGGAGGAGTATCACAAATAACGAAGTCATATTCCTGCTTTAATTTTTCTAAAAATTCCTTAAATTGATCAGACATAAAGAATTCAGGGGGATTTTCAATATTGAGCTTAGGAACAAATAAATTTCCGTTTTTTTGAAAATCATTATTTACATCAATAAAATCAGAAATACTTGAGATATCCGTAGAAAATTCAGAGAAATATTTGTTAGTGAGACCACCTTTGCGTAAATCTAAGTCTAAAAGACACACTTTTTTACCGTTTGCGATAAGTTTTGAATAGAGCTGAAAGGCAATTTCAGTTTTTCCAACATTTTTTTTTGTACTTACAACACAAATCGAGGAAAAGTCATCATCAGAATGAAGAATTTCATATATTGTTTTATTCAAAAGCTCATCTGCAATTTTTAATGCTATTTGGTTAGGTGTTTTTTCATTACCAGTGATCAAAGGACGTTCTCCTATGACACTATTTTTACCTAAATAATCAATTATCGCATCGAGATTATTAATTCTATCGCTCATAAAATGTCTTATTAATAAGAATACGTAAACGCTGATTGTTAAAAGTATTGAAAGTAGAAACATTGAAAGTTGTGGCGATACTCTTACGGCATCTTCAGCTGTATTTATAATGCGAACGTTGCTAACCTCTGACGCCTCTGCCATGGAAAGGGCAAGTTCTTGTGAAGATAAATCTTTTAATACTTCAGAATAGATATTTACTTCTCTTTTAAAATTTTCAAGATTTCTTTGCGTTGAAGGTACATTTGGCAATTCATCTTCAATTTGTTTAATCTGCCCCAAAATTAAGTTTTTTTGTTGTGTCAGAGTTACATAAATTGGATGATTTTTTTTATAAAATTCTCTTAATTCTAGTTCTTTGAATTCTATTTCATTGACACGATTTCTTAGTTGTTCAAGTTTAAAATTTCTAGTATTCGTATCAAAAATGATATCCGATGCGTTTGTTGATAGTTTAAAGTCGTTTAGATTCTTTTCAGCATTCTTTAGAAGATCTTTTATTCTTGGAATTTCATTTCTGATAAATGATTTACCTGCAGCACTAGATTTTTTCTTAAAATCGATTCTGTCGTTTATAAATTCCGAAGTTAATTCATTGAGTAACAAAACTACATAATCTGGATCTCCATTAAAGAATGTAATAGTGATTAATGATTTATTATCATTTGAAAAAGATAAATTTTTTCTTACATCTTCAGTAGAAGGGTGCTCCTCAAAATTATGGTTATTTTTTATTCTGCTGAGCGCATCGACAATAGTGCTATTGGATTTATAAATTTCAATTTCAGCAGCTAAAGAATTATTTTTTGTGCCTAAGGGATCATCTAAAGAAGAAGGTAAAAAAGATCTAGATTCGTTTTGAATCTCAATTAAAGAATCTGTCCTATAAATTTCTGATGAAGTAAGATAATAAATCGCTAAAACCGGAATAGAAACCAGTAAAATTGATAATAAAAAATTAAAGTTTTCTAAAAAAACAGCCAAAAGAGATGTTAAGTCTATCTCGTCGTTTACATGTAAAATGCCGTCTTCTTTGTCACTCATGAGTAAATATGGTTTATTATTCAAATTTTAAAAGAGCATTTTAACTAACTAATTTAAATAATGTATCTTTCTCCAATTATTATTTTTTTAGGCCCTTGGTTACTGGGTTCTATCGCAACTTTTTATTTTTCCGATTATTCTGTTATTTTCAATAATTTATCAATTACAGGAACCTGGTATTTATCTCTCGTAGGGCTTTTTCTTTTCTACAGTCTTCTTATTTTTAATATACAGAGAAGAAGGTCCTTAAATTTAGAGAATATAATTAAGGAAAAACTAAACTTCAATTCATTATCTAGCTTGATAAAGCTATTTGTTGTTTTGCATTTTTTAATAGTAATTCTTTCTATTCTTTATTCTTCAGGATTTCCTCTTTATTGGGTCATTACGGATGATCCAAGAACCTATGTAGATTATGGCATTCCAACCATATTTGGCTTGGGAAATTTATTAAGGGCATATGGGATGGTAGGGTGCTTGATTTTGTATCTCTTTGGTTCAAAAAAACAAAAAAGATTGGCAATTTACAGTTCTTCTTATTTTATTTTTACAGCATTTTTTTTAGAACTTAGCAGAGGAAATGGTGCAGTAATGCTTGCTCATCCTCTAGGATTTTATTTTTTAATCAGAAAAATATCATTTAAAAACGTTTCTGCGGTCTTATTAAGTGCTCTTATTTTCATACCATTTTTCTCGTTTCTTCAAATTTTAAGATATGGTGATTTTGAATTTGAAAAATTGAATGAACAATTACTCAATGCAGGTATTTCCGATGCCTCAATAATTAATTTAGTTTTTACGCCTGCTGCTTTATATGCATCAACCCCTATTATGAATATGGATTTAAATTTAAAAGATGCAGCAGATTTTAAGTTTTCTCCAGATAAATCAGTAACTTTGTTATTGCCATCATTCATTAGAGATTTTTTAGCGGGAGAGCAGTCAAGTCCTGAAAAATATGGACTTTTAGTATCAGAGGCATATAACACCACAAGCTTTTTAACGCCCTTAATTCAGGATTTTGGAAGATTTGGCGCGCTTTTCATTACATTTTTATTTTTATCAATATCTGGGTATATATATTCCAAAGCTAGAGAAGGAAGTCTGTTTTATACCCTTTTATGGCCTCCGATTTTTATGAGCTTGTTGTTTTCAGCATTTACCTTATATTTCTTAGCTTTAATAGTAGTCTTGTATCCTATCCTGGTTATGTTTTCTTATAATTTTCTCTTAAATAAAAAATAAAGATTTTTTCGATGGGAAGAATAAAAATGAAAATTATTAAAATTATTTTTTTTGTCTTATTTTCTAATTTTATTTTTGGTAATTTAAAGTTATCTGAACTAGATAGTTTAAGAGCCTTAACTATTTCAGATTCAATTTCAATAATTTCTTCTGGGAGTAATTTATGTAATAAATTCTTTGAAGAAAATAAGAACTTAAATACAAATCCTAAAAAATTTAAAAATTTTTTTCTCTGTAAGTTCTCTGAAAAGAGAAATAGATTTTATATATATATGTTGAGCGTTGAGCGAGATTATGCATATTCTCTAAAGGAAAACTGCCTACAGATAATCCAAAACTGGCCTTGGATAGCAGATCATATGGACGAGAAATATTCTTATCAAGAAAAGGAATATTTGAGCGGTTTTTTTATAGAAAATATATTCAATAACGAAGTTCTACAAGTATCAGATAATGTTTTTATTGATGAACAAATTCTAAATAACGAAATAAATAAACTTATTATTGCTAATAGAGATAATTTTTCAGAAGATAATTATAAAAATAATGATTTTTTGCAAGATCAAATTAATAGCCTGAATAGGATTTATAAAAAAGTAAAGAATAAAGAAATTTCTGATTTGGATATATTAATTAAAAACGAATTAGATAAAATTACACGATATAAAGTCTTCATAAATGATATTAAAAAATTTAAGTCTTATAGTTGTAATTGGAAACCAGGAAAAGGTCTAAATCCTTACATAAAACTTGAAACTTACAAAGAATTTGAAAAAATTTAAATTAAAAGATCTGTTGATACTAAATTTAATTTTAATGGTGGAAGAGTTAGGTTATTCAAAATCTAAAAAATTGATAGAATAACATTCAAAAATTTTTATTTTAGTAAACAAAAAAAATTAGGAGAGAAGAATGGGTAATGCTTACATTGTTGGTGCCGTTAGAACACCAGGTGGTAAAAAAGATGGAAAATTAAAAAATTGGCATCCTTCAGATTTAGGCGCTTTAGTTTTAGATGAGTTAGTAAAGAGAACAGGGGCGAAAGGAGAAATGATTGATGATGTTATTTTTGGATGTGTAAGTCAATCAGGTGCTCAAGCAGGTAATGTTGCCAGAAATGCAGTCTTAAGCTCAAAACTTCCAGAATCCGTTCCTGGCACATCTGTAGATAGACAATGTGGCTCTTCACAACAGGCAATTCACTTTGCAGCTCAAGCAGTAATGTCCGAAACACAAGATATTGTAATTGCTGGAGGTGTAGAAGTAATGAGTCAGGTGCCTATTGGTTCAAATATTATTGATAGTTTTAAAGAAGGGCATGGTCAACCATTCAATGGGAAAGGAATGATAGCAAGATATCCTGGAGTTCAATTTAGCCAATTCGCTGGAGCAGAGATGATGGCAAAAAAATGGAATTTCTCTCGGAATGATTTAGATTCATTTGCTTATGAAAGTCACAGAAAAGCAATCGCGGCTACCGAATCTGGATTTTTTGACAAAGAAATTGTTCCTGTTGAGGGCGATTTACCTTCTGGAGAGAAAGAAATGGTATCAGTAGACGAGGGCATCCGTTTTGATGCATCCTTGGAAAGTTTATCAGGATTAAAAACATTGTCTGAAGATGGTGTTTTAACAGCAGGTAGCTCAAGCCAAATTTGTGATGGTGCAGCAGCTATCATGATAGTAAATGATGTTGGATTAAAGAAATTAAATATTAAACCTAGAGCAAAAGTAGTTTCTTTAGCATTAGCTGGAGATGATCCTGTCATAATGCTTACTGGACCAATTCCTGC
>MDSV01216747.1_pt1 | contig 11921 bp, 14 predicted proteins | sample 810851 | NCBI WGS metagenome assembly MDSV01 (sample SAMN05326640, study PRJNA326480) | marine metagenome | isolation source: seawater | place: Atlantic Ocean: North East | collected 2012 | reverse complement strand
CTGACCAGTACTAATAGCTCAATTGGCTTGATTTATGCACTGAAAAAAATTTTTTAGATATTTTATTGATTAATTATCATAAAGTTAATATTGTTTTAAAATCTACTTTCTTCAATTTATTGTGATAAAAAAAAATAAATTTTTTTGGCGATTTTCTGGTAATGAAAATAAATATATAAACGAGATCTTCAAAAAAGGTTTTAAATTTAAAAACAAATCTTTCTCAGAAAGACTAGAAAAAAAATTTTCCAAATTACATAATGTAAAATATTCAATTTGTATTAATTCTTGCACATCAGCTCTCCACGCAGCTTTTTTAGCTATAGGTATAAAAAAATATGATGAAGTTTTAGTTCCCGCTCTCACCCCAATTATGTGCGGAACCACTGTTCATCTTGCAGGGGGAATTCCAGTTTATGTGGATGTGAATCCAGAAACATTTTTGATTGACACTGATGATATAGAAAAAAAAATTACAAAAAAAACAAAAGCAATATTAGCAGTACACATGTATGGAGGTATTTGTAATCTTAAAAAATTAAAAAAAATATGTAAAGATAATAAATTATTTCTTATAGAAGATTGTGCAGAGTCTATGATAGCTAGAGATGAAAATAATCTTATTACAGGAAGTGTAGGCGACATAGGGTGTTGGAGCTTCCAAACAGCGAAACAACTTACATGTGGAGATGGTGGAATATTAACTACAAACAACCCAGTTTTAGCCAAAAGATTGAGAAAATTTTCAAATTTAGGATTCAGAGTTTTAGAAGCAGATAGTAACAAGATAATAGTTTCTAAAAATGAACGGCAGAATCCTAATTACAAAAGATTTGATGAAATTGGTTTTAACTATAGAATGAATGAATTTTCTGCTGCTATTGCTCTTGCTCAATGTGAAAGAGTTAATTATTTTATTAAAAATAGAAGGAAAGCTGCTTTGTCATTAACAAATACTTTAAAAAATAACAAATATTTAATTCCACAAAAAATTCCGAACAAAGCATATTCAACCTATTATACTTTGGCAGTTAAATTAGATAGAAAAGATAAAAAAAAACTAAATTGGGTAAAATTTAGGAAAAAATTTATTGAATACGGAGGGGATGGTATATATGCCGCAAGTAGACTTATTCATCAAGAACCCGCCATAAAAAAAAATAGAATTGGAAAAAAATCTGATAAGACGCCAGTTGCAAAAAATTTACAAAAAAAATTGTTGCTCTTTACTACCAACCAAGCAAATATTTTTGAGATAAAAAAACAGACAAGAGCTTTAAAAAAAACAATAAACTTTTTTAAGCTTAATTAGATAAATATAAATAAAAAAAACAATTAAATGAAATATTATTGTTTTATTACAGTTAGGTCTTCATCGTTTAGACTAAAAAAAAAATGTTTTCTAAATTTTGGAAACATAACAGTGCTAGAACATATTATTTTGAGATGTATTTGTGGTGGGTTAACCCCAATTGTTTGCACTACTGATAATAATGCTGATAAAAAAATTATTAAAATAGCTGAGTCAATGAAAGTAAAATACTTTAAGGGGTCTGAAAATAATAAAATTCTAAGATGGTATTTATGTTCTAAAAAATTTAAAATTCACAATTTTCATATAGTAGATGCAGATGATTTATTTTTCGACTGGGATGCTATTAAAAAAAGTTTGGAACTTCTCAATCAGTCAAAAAAAGATATTATTTTACCATCTAAGATATCAAGAAACGGAGGTGCCAGTGAAGGTTACTCGTTCTCTCAAACAGGAATAATAAAGTTAATCAATAAATTTAAGATGTTGAAATCAAAAAACTCTAACGTTGAGATGATTGATAATTTCATTAAAAATTTAAATTCAAAATCTTTTAAAGGATTGAATTATCAATTAAAAAAAGTAAGATTAACCCTTGATTATAAAGAGGACTACTTATTTTTTAAGAAAATAAGGGAGGAATTAGGTAACTTTTCTCACAGAAAAAAAATAAATTTCTTTTTAAAAAAAAATTTTAAAATTACAAAAATAAATTATTTTAGAAATAAAGATTGGGAAAATAGACAAAAACTATTAATAGAAAAAACACAATAAAAATATTTTTTTTTGGATAAGCCTAATTTAATCTGAAGAGTCTGTATTGAAAAATTTAGTAAGTCAAATTATTGTTCTTCCTCCGTCAGAAACAATAACAGAGCCAGTCGTATAAGATGATGCATCTGAAGCTAAAAATAGAATAGTTTTATTATATTCATTAACTTCCGCCATTCTATTTAATGGAATTAATTTTTTTATTTTAGACACAAAAGTTTTATCTTGATTATTCAAAATCCCCCCTGGCGCAAAAGCATTACATCTTACATTTTTCTTTGCCCAGTATGATGCAGTATATTTTGTCAAACCAATAATCCCATTTTTAACTACTGAATATGAAACTGGTTTTCTAAATGATGTATGATCGTATAACCTTTGATCTGGTGCAATTATACCCAAGTCTGATGAAATATTAATGATACTACCCCCATTCTTTTGCTTTGACATTATTGTGCCAAATATCTTTGTACACAAAAAAGAACCTGTTAAGCCAACTAATATATCTTTTTCCCAAATTTTTAGGTCAAACTTTTCAAAAGAATTAATTCTATTTTTTATATCATGATTACTTGCAGCATTGTTAATCAAAATATCAACTTTTTTATATTTTTTTAAAATTTTTTTACTAATTGACTTTAAATTTTTTTCTTTAGATATATCACAGCAAAAATGTTCAAATTTTTTTGAAATAATCTTTTTTTTATTATCTAGGATTATAATATTTGAACCCTCATCACCAAATGCATTTACGATTTGTTTTCCTAAGAACCCTAATCCACCGGTAATAATTACGTTTTTATTTTTTAGATCTTTAAACATTATTTAATAATAATTTATCCATTAAAATAAATTTAATATAGATATAATTTTATTTAAACACAACATCTGTAATGCAAAACTACATACTGCCATTGTCGATGTTTAATTGTTTTTTTTTGAATTTATGTGTTAAGTGTTGATTAAATGAAACTCAACTACCGCCCTGAAATAGACGGTTTAAGAGCAATCGCTGTTGTTGCAGTAATTTTATATCATGCTCAAATAACTATTTTCGGTTATCAGCCGTTCAAAGGTGGATTTATCGGAGTTGATATATTTTTTGTTATCTCTGGATATTTAATCACTTCTATCATTTTAAAAGAATTGATTACCACAGGGTCTTTTTCTTTTAAACATTTTTATGAAAGACGAGTAAGACGAATATTGCCTGCATTATTATTTGTAATGTTGGTTTCACTTCCATTTGCCTGGATGTATATATTGCCAGGTAGTTTTATAGATTTTTCAAATTCAATTCTTTACTCTCTTGGGTTTAGTTCTAATTTTTATTTTCATTATTCTGGCCAAGTATACGGTGCAACAGATGGATTTTTAAAACCTTTTCTTCATACGTGGTCACTATCTGTTGAAGAACAATTTTATATTTTATTTCCAATAATTTTACTAATTATATTTAGATACTTTAAGAAATATTTAATTCATATTTTAATTCTTGGGATTTTTATAAGTTTAGGACTAGCAGATTGGGGTAGTAGAAATTATCCATCATTTAATTTTTACGTGTTACCTACTAGAGGCTGGGAAGTATTAGCAGGTTCAATACTAGCATATTTTGAAATTACACTGGGTCACAGAAGCAACCATCAAAAGCTAAATTTAATAATGCCCAGTCTTGGATTATTGTTAATTATACACTCAATCTTATTTTTTCATGATGAAATGTTTCATCCATCCTTATATACATTGTCCCCTATTGTTGGGGTTTGTTTAATTATTTGGTTTTCAAGCAAAAATGAATTAACAACAAAAGTAATCTCAACTAAACTATTTTTAGGCATTGGTTTAATATCTTACTCTTTATATCTTTGGCATTATCCTATTTTTGTTTTTTCTAAAATAACTGAATTGACTCAAGGAAGTATATTTAAAAAATTATTAATAGGAATTACTATTTTAATTTTATCTATTTTGACTTATTACTTTGTTGAACGTCCTTCTAGAAATAAGAAAAATAAATTCAAACTAATTTTCAGTCTGATCATATTATCTATGTCTATTTTAATAACTTATAACTTTAATGTTATTTGGAAAGATGGTTATAAAATAAGAGGACCAGAAATATTGAGCAAAAATCTAGTAGAACAACCCTGGGCAATGTTAAAAAATTCTCAAGAAAAAATTTGTTACGATAATATAGATGGATGTAAATTTAATAAATCTTCAAATAAAAAAATTTATATAATAGGGGATAGCCATATAGGATCTTTAATATTTGATTTAAAAGACAAAGTAATTAAAAAAGATTATCAGTTTAATATTTCTACTTTTGGGGGCTGTTTGTATTATCCAGATTTCAATTTAGTGGAGGTAAAATCAATGAAAGTTAGTGAGAGGTGCAACAACCGATATTTTCAAAAATTGAAAGAAACTCTATCAAAAGAAAAAAATTCGATTATTATTTTCGGCGGAAGATTTCCTCTACATATATCAAATCATTTCTTTAATAATAAAAAAGATAGTTTAGGAAAAGAATGGCACAAAAAATTTGTAGCATTAGGACAATATGATACCATTGAGGAATCATTTAAAACTGAGATATTGAAACTTTCAAAAAATAATAAAATAATATTAATTTATCCAATCCCTGAAGTAGGCTGGAATCCAAATCAAAAAATTTTATCTCAATGGACAAAAAGAAATAAATTTTCCAAAAACTTTATTTTAGAAAATAAAACGACCAATTATGAAGTGTATAAAGATAGAACTAAATCTAGCTTTGAATTATTAAACTCTATAAAAGGCAAAAATATTTATAAAATTTATCCCCATGAGTTATTTTGTGATACAATTATTAAAAACAGATGTATTACACACGATGATAAAAATATTTTTTATTCTGATAAAAACCATCCATCTATCAAAGGTGCTGAAATGATTAACGGTTTAATAATGAGAGAAATAGAAAAGATAGAGTCGAGATGATATCGATCATAAAAAGGCGAATTCTGGCAATCTTAAAATTTTTTGGGTACAGAATTATAAAAGAAAGCAGGGATCGATCTAACTTAGATAGACTCCATAAGATATTTTTAGAAAATTCAAGATCTCCAATAATATTTGATGTTGGAGCAAATATAGGACAAACAATTCATAGATTTAAAAGATTAAATGATAATCCAATAATACACTCGTTCGAGCCTGTTAAAAAGGATTTTCAAATTCTTACTGACAAATTTAAAAATGATAAATCAATATACTTAAATAATTTTGCCTTAGGTGAGAAAAATTATAAGAAAAAATTTTTCTCTAATAATTTAATTGGATCATCAAGTTTTAGTCGATTAACACCTAAAACAAAGTGGGTTAAACAAAGGTCATTCCAGCATAAAATTGATCCTGACCAAGTTTTTAATGAGTCAATTGACTGCCAAATTATGACGCTTGACCATTATTGTGAAACAAGAAATATTAAAAAAATTGATATATTAAAAATTGATACTCAGGGATATGAAGACCAAGTTCTCTATGGAGCAAAGAAGCTTATTGAAAAAAAAAAAATTAATTTCATTGAGTTAGAAATAATTTTTAATAATATTTATGAAAAAAAATTGAATTTTCTTGAGATAGAAAAATATTTAATACCTTTTGGGTACGAACTCTTTGCTATTCAAAATCCAGGTAACCTTTATGATGATTATATATTTCAAGTAGATGTGATCTATTTTAATCCTGATGCACTTTCAGCTAATAAAGAGTATATCTATGAGGATTTGAACGAAAAATTTAAAACTAACTAGATATAGTGAAAAACCGTAAATAATCACAAGAAAATCGACTTTTTTCTTTACAGTTCAAAAGTTGAACAATATATTGTTCAATAATTGAACATATGAAAGATAAACCGGATCATTTTGAAGTATTAAGAAAAATTGACAACAACCCAAATTCTACACAAAGAGAACTGGCTAAGGAGTTAGGGTTTAGTTTGGGCAAACTTAATTATTGCTTAAAAGCTTTAAAAAATAAAGGTTTAGTTAAGATGGATAATTTTACTAAAAATCCTCAAAAATTAAATTATATGTATGTTTTAACCCCCAAAGGTATTTCGGAAAAAACAAAATTAACTCTCAATTTCATGAAAAGAAAAATGAGGGAATATGATGATTTAAAAAAGGAATTGAAATAATGTGGGCAATTATCAAATTTGAAAAAAAAAAATTTTTTATTTTAAAAGAAGATCTAAAAAAAAAATTTGGGGATACATTTCAAATTTACTGTCCACAATTAACAATTCAAAATTATCAAAATAATAAACTTAAGGAAAAAAGAGTTAATCTTCTTGGGGATTACTTATTTTGTTTTCATTCAAAATTTAATAACGATAAAAACATAGAACAATTAAAGTTTACAAGAGGGGTTAAATATTTAGTAAATGGATTTAAAGAGTCCCAAGATGAAATAGATAATTTTATCAAAAATTTAAAGAGTCTAGAAAATGAAAAAGGGCATTTAACACATAGCATTTATCAAATAGAAGTTAATAAATCTTATAAATTTACTTCTGGACCATTTACTCAAAAAATTTTTAAGATAATTAATCTCAATAAAGATAAGATTGATGTTTTAATTGATAACATAAAAACAAGAATAGATAGAAAAAAATTTTTATTTAAACCTGTTTAAATTGATGAAAATAAATCATAGTGTAAAAAAACAGTTTTTTACAAAGTGCGGAGCTATGCTGAAAAAAAGATTGTTTGGAAAAAATAGTGTATATCTAACGAGTAAAATGAGTAATTTTAAAATAAATAATTTCAAAAATACTGAATTAATAAGTAAATTAGCTAGGAGCAGATAAAATGAATGCATTTGTTATTGGAGAAATCGGAATTAATCATAATGGAGACATTGATTTAGCAAAAAAAATGATTGATGTTTCTGTTGATGCTGGGGCTGACGCTGTTAAATTTCAAAAAAGGGATATAGATATTGTTTATTCAAAAGAATTTTTAGATAGTCATCGGGAAAGTCCTTGGGGGAAAAAACAAAAAGATCAAAAACTTGGATTAGAATTTGATGAGTCCCAATATAAGATAATTAATGATTATTGTAAAAGTAAAAAAATTGAGTGGTTTGCTTCAGCTTGGGATTTAAATAGTCTTAATTTTTTAACAAAATTTGATTTAAGATATAATAAAGTTGCTTCAGCGATGATAGTAGATTTAAATCTCTTAGAGGCTATAGCTAAACAAGGCAAATATACTTTCATCAGCACAGGAATGTCATCTTATATTGAAATAGATAAAGCGGTAAATATTTTTAAAAAATACAATTGTAATTTCGAGCTAATGCAATGTGTTTCTGCATACCCATTCGATGACAGTATGGCCAATCTTAATATGATAAAAAAATTGAGAGAAAAATATAATTGCAAAGTTGGATATAGTGGCCATGAAAAAGGCGGATTAGCAATTTCTGTTGCAGCAGTTGCATTAGGAGCCACTTCAATAGAGAGGCATATTACATTAGACAGAACTATGTACGGAAGCGATCAAGCTGCATCACTCACTCCAGATGGTTTCAGAAGTCTTGTGAATGCTATACGAAAAGTTGAAAAAGCAATTAAAGGTGATGATGATAAAAAAATTCTAAAAATTGAAGAAGATGTAGCAAAAAAATTAAGAGAGCATATAAAAATATGATAATTCAAGATTTTAAGAAAACTATTAATGAAAAAATTACACTTGAGAATAAAATTTCTCATCTTTCTGATGAAGTGATGTTTTGCATTAATAAAATTTATAAAACTCTAAAAAAAGGGGGCAAAGTATTTTTGTGTGGCAACGGAGGTTCAGCTGCGGATGCACAGCATCTATCGGCAGAATTTTTAATTAGATTAAGACCAAAGGTAAATAGGAAACCTTATCCAGTCATAAGCTTGGCACAAGACACATCCACAATAACTGCGTGTGGAAATGATCTAGGATTTGAAAAAATTTTTGAAAGAAATCTTGAAGCTCTGGCTGAAAAAAAAGATTTATTAATAGCGATTTCTACCTCTGGAAAATCAAAAAATATTATAAATGTACTTAAGAGCGCGAAAAAAAGAAAAATTTTTTCTATTTGTTTTTTAGGAAGCAATGGAGGTGTTGCAAAAAATTTCTCTGATTATAATTTAATTGTTCCATCTTTTAATACCGCACGTATTCAAGAAACTCATATTTTTCTTGGGCATTTTATTTTTGAGCAGGTAGAAAACCTTTTATTAAAAAAATGAATACAAATAATTTACCAGATATACAAACTATAAAATCTAGCAATGATTTTGATTTTTTAAAAAAAATCGCTATTGAAAATGATCTATTTAAAAATTTGAACAAGTACGCAATACCCACTTTAAATTTAAGTAAAATCAAAAACTTTATTATTTCTTGCATTGAAGAAAAAGAAATTAAGATAAAATTAACTTCAAGACCATACCATATAATAATTGATCCAACTAACGCTTGTAACTTAGGATGTCCGTTGTGTCCCACAGGTTTAGGACAGTCACAAAGGACTAAAGGAATATTAAAATTTGATGACTTTAAAAAAATAATTGATGAGGCAGAAGAATATTGTATTGAGCTTCATTTGTATAATTGGGGTGAACCAACGCTTAATAAGCATTTAGTTCAAATGCTTAATTATGCTAAAAGTAAAAATATCTGGTCAAGAATTTCATCAAATTTATCTTTAAAATACAAAGATGATTATTTAGAAAAGTTATTGAAATCAGGTTTAAATCTTCTTCACATCGATGTAGATGGAATAGATCAGGATGTATATTCAAAATATAGAAAAAAAGGAGATCTTAATATAGTAATTGAAAACTTAAAGGCAATTAAAGAGATTAAGATAAAAAATAATCTCAAGGAACCTATAATAGAACTAGCGATGTTGGCGATGAAACAGAACGAACATCAACATAAAGATTTCTTTAAATTTGCTAAAGAATTCGATGCCAACGAAATAATGATAGATAAAATTCAACACAATCCAAACATGGACGAAGGCTGGCTACCAACAAATCCAGAACTAATTTACAAGACTTACGAAGGGGGAGAAGCAAATTCTAATTCTTCCTCTGAAGAGAAAATAAAACAATGTCATTGGCCCTGGAGCGGTATCGTTATTAATTGGGATGGAGGCTCTAATCCTTGTTGTATTATAGATGATCCAAAATCAGACTTTGGAAATGTCATAGGCTCTTCAATCGAAAAAGTTTGGAATAGCCCAGAATATATTTCTTCAAGATCTGAATTTGGAGATAAAAAAGAAATAACAAAAAATACTATTTGTAATATTTGCAAGAATCAGACTCATTCCAAAAGATTATCCAGAGTAGGAAAATCTTTTGCAATTAAGTTATAAAGATAAAATTTAAAGTGAATAAAACATTTTTAAGTAAGTTTTTTACTTTTCTGAAAATAAAAAAAAATTGGAGAAGGCCTAAAAAAGCCAAAATAATTATCTACGATCACTTATTTTCTTTTTATATTGAAAAGTATTTAGATAAAAAAGATTTCGTAATATACCACAATAGAATTCAAAGAGACTCAGAAATAAATATTTTTATAATTTTAAAATGTCTTATTAATTTTGATATTAAATTAAAAAGTTATAAATATAGGTTTTTCAAATATGTAAATCCTAAAATAGCAATAACAATGTTTGATAACAATCCAGGTTTCTATAAAATAAAAGAAGAGTTTCCTAAATTAACAACTATAGTAATTCAAAAGGCTTGGAAATTTGATGTTGAATTTGACTTAATTTATAAACGACATAATAGCAATAAGAAAGATTTGGGTTATCAATGTGATTATTTATTTTGTTATAATAAATTTATTGCAGAAATATTTTCTCAATTTATCACAACAAAAAAAATATATTCTATTGGATCATTTTTATCTAATTCTGAAAAACTTCGTAACGAAAAAAAAGATTATATTATTTATATATCTCAGTGGAGAAAATACAAAAAAACAGAAAGATTTCACAAAAACTTAAATTTTGAAGATTGGCAAAAAAATGAAAAATTATTTTTGAAAAAACTTTTTTCATTCGTAAAAGAAAACTCGTTAAATCTTAAAATTCTTGGAAAAACAAACCTTACAACCCACACAGAGAAACTATTTTATGACGAAATTTTCGGGCAAGATTATGATTTTATTTATCAAAATGAAAAAAGAGAAAATTATAAAATTCTTGATGCAGCAAAACTTACTGTTTCACTTGACTCTACACTTGCATACGAAAACTTAGCAAGAGGTAATAAAACTATTTTTTTTTTCAATTAGAAATGATAAAAAATTAGATTTTGATATGATAAGATTTTGTTGGCCGGAGCGTAAAAGTGAGACCGGTCCTAATTGGACAAATTCACTCTCTCATAATGAATTTAAAAGACTTTTTTCAATCATTGACCTAACAGAGACAGAGTGGAAAGAGATTTGTAAAAAATATTTTCAAGATACGTTAATATATGATTTTAATAATTCCAAATTTGTAAATCTTTTAAAAGAAATACATTAGAAAAAATACATGAACATTAAAATTCCTAAAATTAAAAGTTTAAGATATATAAAAAAATATTTTAAATCTTACAAATTAGACGATTTATCAAAAAGACATTTTGATCATTACAAAATGAAGGTAAACGATGTATTTGGATCAAAATATTATTCAGCTGATTTAAGATTGCTTTATAGGCTTCATCAACTAGTAATTTTAAATAAACGAACTACTATTTCTGAGATGGGTTCTGGATGGTCAACTCTCGTATTTTCCTCTGCTTTAATTCAAAATAAAAAGAAATTTAACAAAGAAATTAAAAAATTAAGAAGAAATAATCCTTTTGAGTTATTTGTTTCGGAAAATATAAAGAAATACAAAGACTTAAATAAAAAAAAAAATTCAATTTTTTTAAAAAAACAATCTACTAAAATTAAAGTTCATTGGTTAAATGTAAAAGCTAAAATGACCAATTATAACGGTATGCTTGCTACAGAATATGATAAACTTCCGTTTTGCAATCCAGATTTTATTTACCTAGACGGACCCTCGCAATTTAGCATTAAAAATAAAATAAATAACTTTTCAACTGCTCATAAAGACATTGTTCCTATCGGGTGTGATTTGCTTAAAATTGAATATTATCTTACACCGGGAACAATAGTTGTTGTTGATGGAAGGGCAGCCACTGCTAAATTTTTGAAAGATAATTTTAAAAGAAAATGGATTTATAAAAAAGATAAAAATTTTGATCAACATATTTTTGTGTTAAACGATGTTTCTCTAGGTAGATGGAATAACTTGCAATTGAAATTCTATAAAAAAGGCAAAATTTCCTAATATGCTTTTTATTAATAACTATAACTTCAATAATTTTTATACCATTAAACAAAAAAAGAATATAAAAATTTTTTTTGCCCTATCTTTAATTGGTATGCTTCTTGAGATGCTAGGCATAGGGTTAATTTTGCCTTTTTTATCAATCTTAATAGAACCTATTTTTTCAGAAAAAATTATTAATTACGTCAATAATTTTGGGTTTAATCTTTCAAGTCAAAAAGATTTAATTTTATTTTCAATTGTATCTATCTTATTAATCTTCTCTATCAAAACTATTTTTTTGAGTTTTGTATCATATAAACAAACAAAATTTTTAATTGATTTAAAAACAGAAATCTCAAATAAATTATTTAAAATTTATCTTTCAAAACCTTTTGTTTTTCATTTAAAAACAAACTCATCAAAATTAATTAGAGATTTAAATGACTCTACTCAAGTT
>MDSV01234740.1_pt1 | contig 11923 bp, 6 predicted proteins | sample 810851 | NCBI WGS metagenome assembly MDSV01 (sample SAMN05326640, study PRJNA326480) | marine metagenome | isolation source: seawater | place: Atlantic Ocean: North East | collected 2012 | reverse complement strand
CGTTGGCAGCTTGGCCGTGACGCCGCCTCGCTTGGCCCGTGGGTGCTCGATGGCAACGGCCTCGACGGCAGCGTGGCCAAGCCGGGAGCGTTCCGCGTGCTGCCGGGTGGCGATCGTGTGGTCGATGCCATTTTGCCTGCCGGTGTCTACTCTCACCTCCTGTCCGACAAACACGCCGGGGTGCTGAGTTCGCCGGCGTTCAAGGCCGGGGAAGGCCATCGACTTTACGTCCGAGTGGTGGCCAACGGCAATGTGATGACGCGCTACGTGGTGCAAAACTACACGCGCGGTGGCACGGTTTACCCGACGACACGGCTGCGCGACGGCAAGTGGCGCTGGCAGTCGTGGGACATTGGCTACTGGTCGGGCGACGACCTGCACCTCGAGGTGACGACCGCCGGCGAGCAGGCGATCCTTTTTTCAAACAAGGCCAACTCGTGGTTTGGCGTCACCGATGTGCTGGTGACCGGCAAGGATCAACCGGCGCCAAAGGAGGAGATGGCCGAGTTCGTGCAGCCGGTTTTCGCCAAGGACGAACCGCCCAATGCCAAGCGGTTGGCCAAGCGCTACGCCGCCGCTGTGCGGCAGGGCATCCGCGCCTGGCGGAAGGGGGCGATGAACGACGAGCAGGCCCAGTTCCTGAACTACTTCGTGCGCGAAGGACTGCTGAGCAACTCCCCGGACGCCTCGCCCGAGGTGGCCAAGTTGGTTGCCGAGTATCGCAAACTCGAAGCCGAGATCCCGCAGCCGCAGCGTGCCCCCGGCGTGCTGGAGGCGGAGGCGGTTGACCGGCCGTTGTTCGTACGCGGAAACCATAAGCAGCCGGCTCAGGCTGTGCCGAGGCGATTCCTCGAGGCATTCAACGCCAAGCCGTTTGGCGCGAAAAACTCCGGCCGCGTGGAGCTGGCTGAGGCGATGTTGCACGCGGACAATCCGCTCACCGCGCGCGTGATCGTGAACCGCATTTGGCATCACATGATCGGCCGGGGCCTTGTGGCCACACCGGATAATTTTGGAAAACTCGGCGAGAAACCGACTCACCCGGAACTGCTCGACTATCTGGCCGGGCGCTTTGTTGCCGAGGGGTGGTCGATCAAGAAACTGGTGCGAGAGATTACGCTCACCCGGATATTCCAACTGGCGGTGAATCCGTCGGGCAATGCCGGTAATACCGATCCCGAAAACCGCCTGCTGGCCCGTGCGAATGTCCGCCGGTTGGAGGCGGAGGCGATTCGCGACGCGATGCTGCAGGCAAGCGGTTCGCTGGATCGAAGTCCGCTCGGCAGCTCCGACAATGCGGACAGCAACCGGCGAAGCCTTTACCAGCGGGTGATTCGCAATCGGCTCAACCCGTTTTTGACGGTCATGGACGCGCCGGTGCCAACCAGCACGACCGGTCGGCGTGACGTGACCAACGTCCCCGCGCAGTCGCTCACCATGATGAACGATCCGTTCATCCTCTCGCTGGCCGAGCGGTTTGCGAATCGGGTGAAGGGGGACGAGAACCTGAAGACGGTTGAAGCGCAGGTCGACGCGATGTTCCAGATGGCATTGAACCGCGCCGCGACACCGGATGAGCTAAAGGGAGCCAAGGCGTTCCTCGGCGATGCCGACGCACAGGCGGCTCGGGCGAAGGACGCGTTGTTGAACGCGAATGAGGAGATCAGAAATATCGAGGCGCAACTGTCGGCACTGCGCGAGCCACTGCGCAAACAGCTCTTGGCCAAGCGCAAGGAGGGCGAGGAATCAACTGTGGCCGGGCCGAAGCCATTTGCCGCATGGGATTTCAGTAAGGGCACGAAGGATCAGCTTGGCCAAGCGCACCTGTCGCTCGAGGGCGGCGCAAAGGTTGAGGGCGGCGCGCTGGTGCTCGACGGCAAACGGGGGTTCGCCCGAAGCCAGCCCTTGGCCAAGCGGCTCCGCGACAAGACCCTCGAGGCGTGGGTGCAGTTGAGTGACCTTGGCCAAAAGGGAGGCGGCGTCATCACCGTCCAAACCCGAGACGGCGTGAATTTCGACTCCATCGTCTACGCAGAAAAACAGGGCCGCCACTGGCTGGCCGGAAGCGAGAACCACAAACGAACCGACGAATTCAACGGTTCAAAAGAGAAAGAGGCGCTCGAAGGGCCGGTGCATGTGGCCATCGTTTACCACGCCGACGGGAAGATCACCGGTTATCGAAACGGCAAACCGTACGGGCGCACCTTTCGCAGGGACGCGCTCCGCGAGTACAAGGCCGGTGATGCGGAGGTGATGTTGGGAATGCGCCACGGCAAGGGAGCAAGCGGCGACCGAATGCTGGCCGGCCGGGTGTTCAAGGCGCGCGTCTACGACCGGGCGCTGAGCGCCGAAGCGGTGATGGCTTCCTTCTCCGGGAACGCCAGTTTTGTTTCCGAGGAACAAATCCTCGCCACGATGACCGAGGAACAACGCACTTCTCAAGCCAAGTGGCAGGCGCGCTTGGCGGAGTTGCAAAAGACCAAAACCGAACTTGAGGAGGCGAGCAAATCCGCCCAAGATCCATGGCGTGATTTGGCCCAGGCGATGTTTAACTTAAAAGAGTTCATTTATCTGAGATAAGTCAGGAGATTTTGAAATGAGAAAAATTAATATGCTCACAAGGCGGGAAATGCTGACGCGGTGTTCGACCGGGTTCGGCATGCTGGCGTTGCAGGGATTGATGTCGAACCGGGCTTTTGCTGAGGCGCCAGGTGGGCGGGAACTCAAGGCCAAGGCGAAGCATGTGATCCTGTGTTACATGTCAGGTGGCGTGTCGCAGGTCGATTCGTTCGACCCGAAACCGAAGCTGCGCGAACTGCACGGCAAACCGATGCCGGTGAAAGTCGAGCGAACTCAGTTCAACCGCAACGGCAACGTGATGGCTTCGCCGTTCGAATTTAAAAAACATGGGCAGAGTGGGCTTGAGGTCAGCAGCATGTTTCCGCAGCTATCGACGGTGGCAGACGAGCTGGCGGTGATTCGCTCCATGACCAGTAAGGTCAACGAACACGCGCAGGGCAACTACGCGTTCCACACGGGGTTTCCGTTCATGGGCCACCCGTCCGCAGGGGCGTGGGTGTCGTATGGATTGGGGACGGAAAACCAGAACATGCCCGGCTTCGTGGTGCTGCAATCTGGCGGGGCATCCATTCCGCACGGGGGCGTGGGACTGTTCAGCAACGGCTATCTGCCGGCGGAAAACCAGGGCTCCATCATCGTTGGGGATCGCACGCCGGCGGTGCGCAATATCCGTCCCGGTCAGGCGAGGCAGTCGCAGCGTGCCCGGCTCGATTTCGTCAAGGGATTGGATCAAAAATTTATCCAAAACATCGGTGGCAACAACAATGTCGAGGCGGCGGTGCGCAACTACGAGACCGCGTTTCGCATGCAGTCCGCCGTGCCGGAGCTGTGCGGCCTTGAGGGCGAGACTGAGGCCACGAAAAAAATGTACGGCATGGACTCCTCCGACCGGCAGGTCGCCGGCTACGGGCTGCAGTGTCTGCTGGCACGGCGACTGGTGGAGCGCGGCGTGCGCTTCATCGAGTTAAGCTGCCTGAATGAGGGCATCGGCGCCGGGAACGGCCCCAACCCGTGGGATCAACACGGCGACCTCGAGCGGGGTCACCGGGCGATGGCGCATCAGGTGGATCAACCGATCGCCGGGCTCATCAAGGATCTCAAGACACGCGGGTTGCTGGACGAGACGCTCATCATTTGGGCGGGTGAATTTGGCCGGACACCATTCTCTCAGGGCAGCAACGGCCGCGATCACAACCCTTACGGCTACAGTGTCTGGATGGCAGGCGGCGGAACCAAGGGCGGCACCGCCTACGGGGCGACCGACGAGTTCGGCTACCACGTCAGCGAGGACAAGTGCGACATTTACGACCTGTGGGCCACGGTGCTGCACCTGATGGGGGTCGATCACGAGGCGCTCACCTACCGCTACGGTGGTCGAGACCTGCGCCTCACCGACGTCCACGGCCGGGTGATCAACGGAATCATCGCCTGATGATTCTCTGATTGGCCAAGCGCTGGGGGGCGGTGTTGGCCGGGGGTGGGATGGTGCTGGCCTTGGCCGGTTGTATGTCGGCGTTTCCGGAGAAGCCGGTGGCCGACGCGGAGCCGTGGCCTTTGGCAAAGCGCTTGGCCGGTAACTTTGTGGTTACGATCGCGGGGGAGGAGTATCTGCTAAACCTGCACCCGGCCGGGTACAATTACGGCACGAACAACATCGCCGGACTGACGCTGAGCGGCGCGCGCAATCCGTTCGAGGTCGTGGCGCGGTCGCATTACGAAGTGCCGCCAAACGTCTACGATCTGCGGCGGGGGTTGAACCGGTTGCAGAAGTATTATTATGCAGCGGGCGAGGTGGGGGAGTTTTACGGGAAGCATTATTTTGTCTACAAACTGAAGGTTCGACGCGGCCGGGATGATGTGCTTTCGATTCATTCCTTCACGCTGCACCACACCGGATTTGTCAGCTTCGCGTATCCCATGCGAACCGTCCGGGGCATCGAGCGGTTGAAAAAAAAGAGCCGGTGTAAGGCCGGCTCTTCCTGGTTGGGTTGTGCTGTGGGTTGAATTCTATTTTTCCTTCAATGTCATGAGGTAGGCCATGACGTCAGCGAGTTGCTGGTCGTTGAGCAGCAGGTTCATTGGCGGCATCGGGCTGGCGCCGAGTTTGTCGAAGCCTTCGGCCAGTGTGGCGGTTGGGTCGACGAGGCTCTCGTAGAGGTAGGCGCGATCCTTCCGGCTGGCGATGCCGTCGAGCGCCGGGCCGATGACACCACCCTCGTTGCCGACCTTGTGGCAGCGAACGCAGGAGGCGACGGCGTGTTTGTGGAAGATCTCCTTCCCTCGGTCAGCGAGTCCCTTGATTTCCTTTTGTCCGTCGGCTTCCTTGTAGATCGGTTTGACTTCCTGCAAGGAGAGGTCGTCGTACCATGCGGTGCCCTTGGCCTGCCCCCAGCCGCCGAAGAGGCAGTTGATCGTGAGCGGGCCGGACTGGGTGTTCTCGAAAACCAGCTCCACTTTTTTCCAGTCGCTGTTGCCCTTGACGGCGGTGGTTTTGCCCTTGTGCTGGAGTTCGTGGACGTTGAGCAGTGCACCGTGTCCGCCGTTGACGCCCTCGGTTTTTATCCACGCGCTCAGGGCGTAGGTGGTTCCGGAGTTGAGCTTCACGGTGGTGTAAATGCTGGTGTCGTGGCCGCTGCCGGAGCGGATCTTCACCGAGGCCTTGCCGGTCTTGACGTGGCTGGCTCGGGTTTCGATGGCGTGTTCGACGTCCGGCCCCTTCGCACTGTAGGTGCGCACCTGCCATCCGGCCGGCAGCTTGCCGTTGTTGTTCTCAAACGACGCGTTGGCAAACAGGTTCGGGCCGCGTTCGTAGCCGATGACATTGGTCTCCTCGGCGCCGGCGGCCTGTAGGGCGAGCTTGAGCCATTCGTCCTCGGCGTTGGTCTTGTCCTTGGCCAACACGCCGCCGGCGCGCTTGTGGGTGTCCGACTCCGGGAACTGGGCGAGCTTGACGATGGCGGCCAGGCGCACGTGCAAATCCTTGTCGGCGAGCGTGGCGCTGTCGTAGAGCAGTTGCTCGTCGTCCTTCGCTTGGCCAAGTGCTCGGACGGCGTTGCGTTTCACCCCGGCATCGGCACTGATGAGTGCGGCGCGCTTGGTTCCCTCGTCGAGTTCACCAAGGCCGTCGAGCGCCCAGAGGGCGTGGATGGCGCCGACCCCCTGGCCAAGCGCACGTTCGCGGAGTGCCTTGACGGCCTTTTTGTTTTTGCCATCGACGATCAGCCGCTGGGCGGTCTGCCGCCAGAACAGGTTGTCGCTGTCGAGCGCCTTGACGAGCTTGCGTGGGCCGGCCTTGGCCAAGGTCTTGATTTTTGACTTCGGCGCGCCATCCCAGATCACGCGGTAGATGCGGCCGTGTTGCCGGTCGCGGTTTGGGTTGATGTGGGCGTTGCCGCGGCCGTTGCGGGCCGCGTAACCGCCGCGTCCGACACTCGGGGTGGGGTTATGCTGGATGATGAAGTTGTACCAGTCGGCGATCCAAAGATGCCCATCCGGGCCGACCTCGGCGACGATTGGCGAGAACCATTCATCCGCACTGGCGACAAAGCTGTACCCGTTTTTCGCGGCATAACCGGCGCCGGTCGGGGTCATGTGATACGTGCCCAGCAGGTTGCCGGTCGGGGCACAAACGAAGGCGGTGCGGTTACGGTATTTTTCCGGGAACGCCGCCGAAGTGGCGAATGCGTGGCCGCAGCCGGCGGTGTAGGCGTTGAACGCGTCCACCTGCCGGATGTTCGGGGTGATCGGGTGAAACGCGCGCGAATCGGCGATCATCTTGGCGCTCATCTTTCGTTCGCCGCCGAACACCGTCGCCGGGATGCCGCCGAAAAACGTCGGGTTGTTGTTGGCGGTCGAGCCGAAGACGTCACCGGCGGCGTTGAAGCCAAGCCCCCAAGTGTTGTTGTTGAACTGGTGCAAAAACTCAATGTCCGAGGCGTCCGACTTGAAGCGAAACACGCCCATGCCGAAGTTGTGCTGTTTGCCGCCAAGCGAGCCGTTGAAGCGGGCGTAGCCGACCGTGCCGTAGATCCAGTTGTCGAACCCGTAGCGCAGGTTGCTCGGCCCGGCGTGCGTGTCGCCCACACCCCAGCCTGTGAACAACACCTCGCGGACGTCCGCCTTGTCGTCGCCGTCCGTGTCCTTGAGGAAATAAAACTCCGGCGCATGCGCGAGGATGACTCCGCCGCGGGCAAAGGTCATCGAGGTTGGGATGTTGAAGCCCTCGGCGAACACAGTGAACTTGTCGGCTTTACCGTCGCCGTCGGTGTCCTCACAAATCTTGATGCGGTCGTTGCCCTTGCGGCCGTCCTTGAACTCGTTCGGGTAATCGACCGTCTCGACCACCCAGAGGCGGCCGCGCTCGTCCCACGCCATGTAGATCGGGTTGATGACATCCGGCTCGGCGGCGAACAACTCCATGCGGAAGCCGACCGGCACCTGCGTGTACTTCATGCTGTCCTCGGGCGAGAGCGGGAGCTGGTACTGGAGCGGCTCGGGGCGGCGTTCGTAGTTCGGGATGTTGCCGCGCTTCTCGTACTTGAGCGGCGTCCGCTTGGCGATGAAGTTGTCATAACGCTTACGCGCCTTGTCGCCGACCGACCACAGGATGCCGCTCTTGATGAGTTGATGAAAATCGCTGTGGCTCCAGACGCGCTGGTCGTGGCCCGAGGCGGTGTAAAACACGCGGCCCTTGCCCTGCGTGCGCACCCACGTCCACGGCTCCGGCTTGGTGTGCGGGTCGCCTGGCATCGCCTCGCGCACCATCAGCACCGTGCGGTTTTCCGTGTTGTGATTGTTGTGAAAATAGGTCTCGTCCCAGGCGTTGAACTCCTTCACGTCCTTCATCGCGGGATGATCCGGCTTCACGATTTTGGCCGCGAACTCCGCCCCCTGATGGCTCTTGAACCGGCCGCCGACGAGCTTGTCGAACCCCGGCTCGTTGCCAAAGCACCAGCTCGCGCAGTGCACCGGCACGAAGCCGCCGCCGCCCTCGACGTAGTCCTTCAGGTTCTTCCACTGGTGCGGCTCGATCCGGCCGTGGTTGGCGTAGAGCAGCAGGGCGTCAAACTTGCCGAGATAGTCGGCGTCGCCCAGCGCCTCCTCGACCGAGGTGATGTAGTCGAAATAGATCGCATCCCGGCCAAGCGCGCGGGAGAGCATCGGGTAGTACAGGTTGGAGTTGTGATGCTCGCTCTCGTGGCCGAGGAACAAAACGCGGATCGGGCCGTCGTCGGCCTTGGCTTGGCTTGAGAAGCCCGGCGCGGCAAAGGCGGCAGCGAGGCACAGCAGTGTCAGCAGTCTCATTTTCATGTCGTGAACGGCCGGGAAACTTAACGCCGCCACACGCCGGGGCAAGCCAAACAAGCGCTTGGCCAGGCAGGCGTCGCCTACCGCCGGACCATGTTTTTGAGGTAGTGCCGCGCCTTTTTGGGATCGATCCGGCCGGGGCCGGCCGGGCTGGCTTCGCGCGGGCCAAAGGGGCACTTGGCCGGGGGTACCTCAAAAAAGTCGTTCTGTTTTTTCAGGGCTAACTGCACGCCGGTCATGACGGTGTTTTCGCCGAACCGCTGCTCGATCACCTGCAGGGCGTCGTCGATCGCGCCCCAGCGCCCGGCGTCCGTGCTGCCCCACAGCATCGGCTGGGTGTCGAGGCGCTCCAGGCTGGAGAAGCCCAGACAGATCTGCCGGATCGGCTTGTGCGCCCCGCGCATCGACTTCCAGTAAAGCTGCTCGATGACCCCGCTGATGACGCTGTTGCGGAACTGCGGATGCCGGAACCGGTGCTGGCAGCCGGTGCGCTCGAAATCGCTGAATCGGATCGACACGAACGACTCGCGCGTCTGCAGCCCCTCGCGCCGCAGTTGGCCGGTCAACCGTGCCGCCTCGCTCAGCAGGAAAATCAGCCCCGCGTCGTAGTCCGGCTCGTCGACCGGCAGCGTGGTGTTGCTCGAGATCGTGGTGCGATCCTTCTCCTCCACCACGACTGGCTCGGTCCATTCGCCCCGGGCAAAGAGCCACAGTTGCTGTCCCCAAATGCCGAAGCGTTTGCGCAGGAGGATCGACGGCATGCGGGCCACGTCGCCAAACGTGAGCGCCCCGAGTGCGGCCAGCGCCCGCGTGCGGCGTCCGCCGCAGCCGGCCAGCTCGTCCATCGGCCGATCCGCCAAAAACTCCCGCTCGCCCCCGACCGGAATCTCGCAGAACCCGGGCTTGGCCGCGCTCGTCGCCAGCTTGGCCGCCCACATCGACGCGCCCAGCCCGGCGGACACCGGCACGCCGGCCGCGCTCTCGATCTCCGCCCTCAGCCGGTTCACGTAACCGACCGCGCCGCGGCCGCGCCAGACGTAGCGCTCCATCGCGGTGAGGTCGAGGAACCCCTCGTCGATCGATGCCGGCAGCAGCGTCGGCGTGTAGCGCTCCATCACCCGGAACATCTCCCGCGAGATGCGGCGGTAATCGTCGTAGTGCGGCCGGGCCAACACACCGTGCGGGCAGAGTCGCCTAGCCTCGAAGCAGGCTGTGCCGGTTCCGATGCCGTAGCGCTTGGCCAAGCGGTTGGCCGCGATGACGATGCCATCGCCCGTGCGCCCGCCGCCGACCCACACCGGCCGACCGGAGAGCGACGCGTCCATGGCGATCTCGCAACTGGCGAAAAAGGTGTCGCCATCGACATGCAGGACACGGGTTGGAGGAGCCTCGGGCACAATGGGCATGAGCATCGCAACCGCGCCGGTTCCCGTCAACGCAGGAACGCCGAGTGGGACAAATTGAACCACCAAACCGCGCTTGGCCAAGCGCTTGGACTTCAAAAAACGACCGAAAAACTAGGCTTTTCATCAAGCGCGACTGTGTTATAGTGACCGACCGGACAGGATGGGTGGAAAAACGTTGGCCTGCAGGATGGGCGACCGGCCAAGCCGCGTGAGACGGCGCGCCCCGCAGTGTTGCTGCGGGCGGAAACAACCAAAAGACAGACAGAATATGACGAAATTCAAGGCGAGCACCCGAAAGGATCTTCCGCAGATCGCGGAGAAGCTGAAACTCGACAAGGAGCAGATCCTCGACATGCAGGCGGTATCGGCCGTGCTGCCGTTCCGCGTGAATGATTACGTGGTCGAGAACCTGATCGATCCCGGCGACGTCCCGGACGACCCGATTTTTCAGCTCACCTTTCCTCAGCGCGGCATGCTGGAGGAGACGGATTACCAGCGCATGCGCGACCTCGTTGTGCGCGGCGCATCCGAGACGGAGATCAAGCTCGCCGCCGATGAGATCCGCGGCAAACTCAACCCGCACCCGGCCGGGCAGATGGAGTTGAACGTGCCCAAGCTCGACGGCGAAGTGGTCGCCGGTATGCAGCACAAGTATCAGGAGACCGTGCTGTTTTTCCCGACGCAGGGCCAGACCTGCCACGCCTATTGCAGCTACTGTTTTCGTTGGGCGCAATTCATCGGCGATGCCGACCTGAAGTTCGCCAGCAAGGAGGCCGAGGAGCTGGCGCGTTACGTCCGCGAGAACCCGCAGGTCAGCAGCGTGCTGATCACCGGCGGCGACCCGATGGTGATGAAGACGTCGATCCTGCGCCGCTACATCGAGCCGTTGCTGGCCGAGGATCTGCCCAACCTACACAGTATCCGCATCGGCACTAAGGCGCTGGCGTATTGGCCGCACCGCTTCACCGAGGGGGAGGATGCGGACGATTTCATGCGCCTGATTGGCGAAGTGAAGGCCGCCGGCAAACACCTCGCGTTGATGGCGCACTCGAGCCACTCCCGCGAACTGGAGCCGGACATTGCACAACTCGCGGTGAAACGCCTCCTCGACGCCGGTGCGGTGATCCGTTGCCAGGCGCCGTTGATCCGCAAGGTGAACGACGACGCCAACGTCTGGGCGCAGCTCTGGCGTAAACAGGTACAGCTCGGCATGGTACCGTACTACATGTTTGTCGAGCGCGACACCGGCGCCAAGGCCTACTTCGAGGTGCCGCTGGCCCGGGCGTACAAGGTGTTCACCGAGGCGTACAGCCAAGTTTCCGGACTGTGCCGCACCGTGCGCGGACCGTCGATGTCCGCCTCACCCGGCAAGGTGCTGGTGGACGGCATCACTGAGGTAGGCGGCGAGAAGGTTTTTGCGTTGAAATTCCTGCAGGGCCGCGACCCAAGCTGGGTGAACCGGCTGTTCTTTGCCCAGTACGATCCCAAGGCAACCTGGCTGGATGGCCTGAAGCCGGCGTTTGGCGAGGAACGGTTTTTCTTCGAGGAACCGGCGGAAAAAAATCAGCCGGAATCGGTTTGAAAACCGTAACGCGGCTTGACCGTGCTTTCCCGGCAGGACTAGCATCAAGCCGCCAGTGATGATGCGCCATAGCAGACTGATAATCGTATTCACCGTGATCCTCGGTGTCCTGCCGCTCTGGGGGCAGGAGCTGAACAGGGAGCAACGCAACAGCGTGGCCGCAGTCGTCAACAATAAGGTCATCACCGCCGGGATGGTGTTGGATGCGTCCAGACAATATCTCGCAGGCCAACTGCCAACGATCGAGGCGCTGGAGCAGGCCAAATCCGAGGCACTGAATGCCCTGATCAACCGGGAACTCGTCCTTCAGGAATACGGTGAACAAAAATTTACCCTGCCGGATTCCATCTTCGAAAAACGCATCAAGGATAGAATGTTGGAGGGAGGTTACCCGACCCGTGCCAGCCTGGTTCGGGCCTTGAAAAAGAGGGGCACGACGTACGACGAATATGCACGCTCGCAGCGGGAGGAGATTATTTTCATGATAATGCTTGGCGAGTTTGCCTCCACCAAGGGCATCGTGATCTCGCCCCGAAGAATCGAGGAACACTACATTGCAAACAAGAACCAGTACCGGCGGGATGTCGAGATCCAGTTGCAAATGATCGTCCTGAGCGAATCTAAACACGGGGGGGCGGAGGCCACTCGGCGGCTCGCGGATGAGATTCATTCCAAGCTGGTCGATGGCGATTCGTTCACCCAGATGGCCCAAGTTTACAGCGACCTTTATGCCGATGCCGGCGGATTCCGCCCCGAGAGGGACAAAAAGGCCAGCGTCGAGGAATCGGGCACGCTGCACAAGTCGCTGGAGGACGTGGCTTTCGCGCTTGGCCGGGGCCAGATCAGCGGGGTTGTGCAACACGGCAACCAATGCTGGATTCTGCGTTGTGACGAGATTCAACAGAAGGAACTGAGATCTCTCGCAGAAGTTCGCGATGAGATCGAGGACGCCCTGATGGATGAAGAGATCAAGGCCCGCAGGCAAAAGTGGTTCAACAAGTTGAGGGCCAAGGCGTATATCAGTGAGAGGTCCTTTTAAGCCCGCTTG
>MDSV01084014.1_pt1 | contig 11923 bp, 5 predicted proteins | sample 810851 | NCBI WGS metagenome assembly MDSV01 (sample SAMN05326640, study PRJNA326480) | marine metagenome | isolation source: seawater | place: Atlantic Ocean: North East | collected 2012 | reverse complement strand
GGTCGTCGCGCGCGGGCGGTGCTTGACACGATACGCGCGTCCAGTACTCCGCGTGAGAGATCGAGCCGATGCCCTGACCGCGTCCGTCGCTCGTCTCGCCTTTCCGATCCTCCGAGGAAGCCTGCCCGGGGGTGTCGCGCGCCCCGTGCTCTGCGCGCGCCGGCGCGCGAGGGGAACTCGACTCATCGCGAAACTTTTCTGTGTTGGACGGTCGCCCTTTTTGCCAGCAAGGCACGTCGCCACCGATATTTATGCGCGCAGGAAGGGACGTGCAGTGCGGCGTCAGTCTGAAAAATCGGAAAAGAATAGGAAGGCTTCGGAAGAACCCCATAACCTTGCACGCCGGGCTCACTAAAAGCCCTACTCGAGTTTTCGTCCATCGATCGACGTACGCGAAAAGCGCTCGCTCGCCAACGCCTTGCCCGCTTCTTGCCGTCTCGCGACGCACTCTTGGACGAAGGGTTAGCTTTTTTCGCATTCGTCAATCACGGCGAGCGCACTCACACCGCGCGCGGGCGCGTCGCCGGGCGCGGAGGGACGGAACCCGGGGTTGGCGGCCACCGAGTGCGCTCGAGGTCCGCGTCGCGCGGGTCGTCGGCGGCGATGGCGTCTCCGCCCGAGGATTGGGGCGCGGAGCGCGCGCTCGCCCCGAGCGCGGGCGATGCAGCGTTTTCGCCGGTCTCCCCCGCGCAGGCGCAGGCGGCCGCGCTGGAGGCGCGGCTGGTGCAGCCCACGCTGTTTTCCTACGTCGCGAACGACCTGGTGTGGGCGAGGGCGAGCGCGAAGGCCACCGATCCGTTCTGGCCGGTGCGTACCGCCGCCCTCGGATCTCTCGCGAGCGGCGTCGTCGAATCGACATCATCCGCTCCCAACGAGCGCGACGACGCCGAGCCTCTCCTGTCGAGAGGCGAAAACGTCCAACCTCTCTCTTTCGACTGACCGCCCTACGAACGAACGCGACGCCACACTTCACACTCCACTCCGCAGGGTCGCATGATCGACGTCTTGGAAGCCCCCGACGGCGTGCGCCGCGAGTGCGTCGCGAACGCGGTGTGCGTGCAGTTTTACGGTCCGAGCGCGAGCAAATCCCGCGACCGCGATTACTGCTGGGCGGACGCGTCGAGGCTCGCGCCGTATCCCGAGAACAAAGACGTCTTGACGCTCCAGAACGTCCCGAAACGCCTGCGGCCGAGCGCGTTCCGCGAAGCGTGCGACGAAGCCGAGACTCTGTTCCGCGAACACGGGAACAACGTCTCGGCGTTGCACGTCGACGACGGAAACTTCGTTCGTCAAACCGAGACGGACGGCGAAAACGCCGACGGCGCCGATAGTGTCGAACGGGCCGACGACTCGACCATGTGCCGTTCCTGCGCGCTCCCGCTGGAGCCCTCGCTGGTGAAATCGCGCGGCGTGAAAGGGTCGGGGCGGTGTCGGCTGTGCGCGAAGCTGCACAAGCAAGGCCAGTTCTGCCCGTGCTGCGATAAGGTGTGGCAGTGGGCCAACTGCCCGGCGATGGTCGGATGCGACGCCTGCGACTTCTGGGTGCACGCGTCGTGCGACGCCGACGCCGCGCGCGTCATGGCGGCGCCGGAGGACGGGCCGGAGCTGACGTACCACTGCCCGCGGTGCCGCGAGAAGACCGAGAGAGAGGCGGCGAAGGCGCACGAGAAGGAGGCGAAGGAGGCGGAGAAGCTGGCGCGGCGGGAGCGCGCCAAGGCGGAGAAGGCGGAGAGGGCGCGCGCCGAGCGCGCCGAGAAGAAAGCCGCGGCGGCCGCGGCGAACGCCGTGAAAAAAGCCGCGGAACGAGCGGCATTCTCACGAGACGAGACGCACGAGGCGCACGGCGGGTCGTTGTCCGTCAAGTTCGAAGGCTTTGACGATTTGATTCCCGGGTTGGAGTCGAACCCGGGCGGGTTCGATGCGAACGCGACGTTCGGATCCGCGCGTACACACGGCGCGGAGCGGAAACAAAAGTCCGCTCCGTCGTCCGCTCCGTCGTCCGCGCCGCGCGGGCTCGATCTGTCCCGCGCGACGCCCCTGATTCGGCACAAGAAAGCCCCCGGGGGCGTGCCCCGGCGCCCGAAGAGCGCGTGGCAGATTTTCGGGAGCGACTTCTTCAAGCGCTACCGCGAGGCGCACGCGAACGACGAGGGCGGCGTCAACTTCGCCGAGGTGTACAAGTTCCAAGGCCAGGCGTGGCGCGACCTGCCCGAGCCCGAGCGCGCCGAGTACGAGGCGCGCGCGAAGGTGGAGGCGGAGAAGTTCCGGCTGATGATCAAGAGCCTGCAGGACCAGGGGCTGGTCCAGGCGCGGCCGAAGAAGAAATCAGGCGGCGGCGGCGGTCCCGCCGACGCGGGCGGCGGCGGCTCGAAGGCGCGAGGCTCGCGCGACGGCGAGGACGACTCGGATCTGGGCGACGGCACGACGGACGTGGGCGGCGGCGTCACGCGGACCGCGGACGGGACGCTGCTCGGCCCCGACGGCCGCGCGTTGTCCAAGCAGGAGAAGAAGGCGTTCGAGAGCGGGTACCAGCCCCGGGTGGACCGGCGCGCGTCGCACTGGAGCCAGCACTTCAAGCCGGAGGAGATTCTGAAGCGGCCGGACAAAGTCGGCGTCACGTGCAACGGCGTGCGCGCCGACTTCCACATCAAGGAGTTCCGCATGCTGTGCCAGTGCTCGCAGTGCCTGGGCGCGGGCAAGAGCATGTCCGCGACGGAGTTTGAGAAGCACGCGGGCATGGGCCAGGCTAAGAAATGGAAGGCGAGCATCCGCATGGTCGAGCCGGCGCGGATGCCCATCGGCCGGTGGCTGGACGGGGGGATGAAAGCCGGCGCGTCGCGCAAAGGGGACGCGGGCGAGCGCGGCCGCGCGCGCCGCGGCGGCGAGCTCGCCGCCGGCGACCGCCGCAAGGCGTTGGGGTACAAGTTGGTGCGCGTCAAGTGGTCCGTGGACCGGTGCGCGGTGTGCGACGACGACCGCGACTTCGACTTCGACCAGCTCGTCACCTGCGAGGGCTGCGGGATCAGCGTGCACCAGAGCTGCTACGGCATCCCCGAGATCCCGGACGACGCCGTCGGGTACCTGTGCGCGGCGTGCGAGCACACGGGCGGCGTCGTGTCGGAGACGCCGCTGTGCGCGCTGTGCCCCGTGGAGGGCGGCGCGCTGAAGCCCACCACCACGAAGGGCCAGTGGTGCCACAGCGCGTGCTGCCAGTGGATCCCGGAGACGACGGTGTTGGACGTCGACCGCATGGAGCCCATCGACCAGATCAAAACCATCCAGCGCGAGCGCTGGGAGCTGCTCTGCACGGTGTGCAAGCAGAGGATGGGCGCCAAGATCCAGTGCGCGAGCCCGGGGTGCTACCTGGCGTACCACCCCCTGTGCGCGCGCGCCGCGGGGCTCTTCATGGAGGCGTCTCTGGACGACGAGGACGCCGAGAACCCGGACGCGGACGCGCCGCTCGTGATGGTCTCCTACTGCCACAGGCACTGCCGCGTGGACGTCGAGCGCGCCAAGGCGTGGGCGGGCGAGGAGGGCGCCGCCGCCAAGGGCTCGGCTGGCGCGGGCGCGCGACCGGACAAGAGGGAGGGCGACTCTTTCGACGGCGCTCCCGAGGCGCTCGCCGGCAAGAAGCTCTCCGAGGCGGAGCGCGAGGCGCTGGCGTCGGAGACGAAGAAGCGGGAAGAAGAGGCGCTGGCGCGACGACGGGCGCGCGACGACGCGCTGGACGCGCCGGAGGACGCGCTGGGTGCGGCGCGGTGCCGCCCGTACGACGCTTCGCTGTACAAGGGCCACCCGCGGACGGAAGCCGGCGAGGAGACCATCGTGGCGGCCGGGGCGGTTCGCCGAGCGCTTCGGCACGGCGCGGGCGACGCGGGCTTCGGGGAGGAGGCCCCCCGGGGCCGGGGACGCGACGGCCGCAAACGCCGCGAGCGGGAGGCTTGGGTGCAGTGCGAGACGTGCTCGAAGTGGCGCCGCGTGCGGCAGAGCGTGGCGGAGGCGTTCGCGCGCGCCGACGCGGGGCAGTGGACGTGCTCCATCTCCGAGCACCCGCGCGTGAACCGCTGCGACGTGCCCCAGGAGCTCCCGGACGACGACATCGACGAGCGCGTCGCGCTGGGGGACAAATGTCCGTTCTACGACGACGACGACCTGGACCCGCCGGAGGTGATACGGGAGGGGACGAACGGCGAGGACGGAGACGAGGACGAGGACGACTCGGACGACTCGGACGATGACTCGGACGACGACTCTGACGACGACTCGGACGATGCGCTGGAAGACGCGCCTCCCGGCGGTTGGACCGACCCGAACGCGTTCGACCCGCTCGGCGACGCGTCGGCGATGGCGACCGTCGACGACCCCGTCGCCGCGGACGCGGCGGTCGACGCGGCGGTCGACATGGCGGTCGACGCCGACGCCGCCGGCGCAGAGACGAACGACAAGCGGACGCGCGAAGACGCCTCGGACGCCTCGGACGCCTCGGACGCCGAACCCGCCAAACGCGCTCGCCGCGAGGACTCGGCGGTTCCCGGGAGCGAGCCCTCCCCCGCGGCGGCGACCGCGGCGGTGGAACGCGCGAGCGAGGCGCCGAGCGAGGCGCCGAGCGAGGCGCCGAGCGCAGGTCCCCCGGACGCGCCGGTCGATCCCGCCGCCTCTCGCGGAGAAGAGGAAACGCTCGACCCGCGCGAACGCTCGTCCGTTCCCGTTCCCGAACGACACGCCGTCGCCGCCGTCGCCGCCGTCGCCGCGCCGCCGGCGTCGGCGGAGGCGGCGCGAGACCCGCCCCCCGGCCCGAAACACGAGCCCGTCGCCGCCGCGCCGCTCTCGGAGCTTCCCGACGTGAAGGTGCTGTGCAAGTACCTGGAGGGCGTGTTCCGCCCGCGCGACAACATGATCCGGTGCTTCTGCACGCGGTGCCGCCGCGAGACGCTGTGGGAGCCCAACCGCTGGGAGGGGCACGCCGGGATGCGCCAGGCGAAGAAGTGGAAGACGAGCGTGCGCGTGGTGGACCCGGCGGACCAGCTCGACGAGGAAGCGAAGCGCATCGCGCGGGACGACGTCGAGCGGCGCGTCGCGAGCGGCGAAGAGGACGTGGAGCCCGTGCCGGACGAGGTGGAGACGCCGCTCGGGGAGTGGCTGGATCGGAACGGCCTCGTCCTGGAAGTCGTGCCTGCGCCGCGCAAGGGCGCGCGGAAGAAGGGCGGGCCCGGCGACGAAGACGCGGAGGCGAAGCCGAAAAAGCCGCGGCGCGTCTTGGATGATGCCGACGAGCGCCGCCGGCGCACCGGGAAAGCCGCGCTCGCGGGCCTCGCCATCGACCTGGATGTAAACCTGCACAAAGCCGCCGACGACGTCGAGGCGCGCGCGGCGGCGTTGGTGGGGAGAGCCGTGCGCGTCAACCCCAACGCCGGGCCGAACGGCGCGCCCCTGGTGCTGGGCGGGCCGCCGAACAAGCCACCGCGGTGGCTGCGCGGCGTCGTCGTCGACGTCAAGATGTCGCGCGGCGGGTGCCGCCACCTGATCGCGTTCGAGGAGGAGGAGGGCGCGGACGAGGGCGACGGTTCATCCGCGCCGACGACGACGAGACCGCGATCGGCGGAAAAAACGGAAAAAAAAAGCGACTGGTTCACGCTGAACCGGTGCGAAGTGCGTTGGGTCGGGGAGGAGGGCGCCGACGCAGACGCGAGCGACGCGCCGGATCTGTCGTTCCTGCCCGTCGCCGCGCCGACGGCGGCGGCGCGCCGCGGCGTGGGGGGCATGGCGGCGATGTTCGCGCGCTCGGCGGCGGCGCCGGCGGCGCTCGGGCGTCTGTTCAAGAGAACGCCCTCCGTTCCGAAAGCCGAGCGCGCGGAAAAAGAAAAAACCGACGCGGACGGCGGGCAAAACGACGAGGACGACGAGGACGACGAGGACGACGAGGACGAGCGCGCCGTCGTCGAGGCGGCGGCGGCGGCGGCGGCGGCGAGCGCGGCGGAGGCGGAGGCGGTGAAGGCGGAGGACACGGAAGCGAAAGAAGCGCCGCCTCAGATGATCGCGCCCCTCCCCGAGAACGGCCTGATCGGGATTCTGCCCGACGACCTCCCATCCGTCGTCACGGTGGTGTGCAAACAAACCGCCGGCGATTACGCGCCGCGCACCGGTTTGATTCGGTGCCTGTGCGCGGCGTGCGCCGACGCGGAGGCGCGCGATCCGAAGGACACCGCGGTGTTCACGATGGACCCCAACCGCTGGGAGATGCACTGCGGGATGGGCCAGGCGAAAAAGTGGAAAGCCTCCGTGCGCGTGCTCCTGGAGGGGCACCGCACCATGCCCGTGGGCAAGTGGCTCACCGGCTTCGGCGTCGCCGTCTCGGCGCCCCGCGCGCCTCGCCGCGACGCGCGGTTCGGGCCGAAGCGCGCCAAGTTGCGGAAGATGAAGAAGCGCGGTCTGCTGGACGAGGAAGAGGAGATGTACCGAAAGCTGGAGCCGATGGGGCGACGAAACGGGCCGGACGGGTCGTTAAAACCGAACGAAGGCCCGCGACCGGTGAGCGGCAAAAGGGTCTTCGTGGAGCTCGTCCCGTACGTCGCGCGGGGCGCCAAGCTGCGCAGCCGCGGCGGGAACAACCGCGGCGGGTTCGCGCGGCGCGGGTTCGGCGGAGGCGACGACGACGAACCCGACGCGTTGGCGACAAAAAGTCTCTCGGTGAAAACCGCCGAGCCCGCGGTGGCGGAGGGTGCGGCGTTGCCGATCGAGTCGCGCGTGTTCACCCCGGAGGCGTGGGAAGCGGACCGCGCGGCGGCGCTGGCGCGGCGCACCACGGGCGCCGTCGCGGCGGCGGCGATGGAGGCGGCGTCGCGCGCGCACGCGATGGTCGACGAGGGCGTGGGCGTTCGCGAGCGCATCGCGGAGGCGCAGCGTCTGCTTCGGGACCGCGTGACGTTCGGGAAGTCCAACATCCACGGCTGGGGTTTGATCGCGAAGACGCGCATCAAAGCGGGCACGATGGTGGTTCCGTTCCGGGGCGAGTCCGTGCGGCCGTCCGTGGCGAACCTGCGGGAAAAGGCGTACGAAGCGTCCGGGCGCGACTGCTACCTGCTCATGGCGGACCCGCGGACGGTGATCGACACCACCGTCAAAGGGAACGTCGCGCGCTTCACGAACCACTCGTGCAACCCGAACATGTACACCAAGATCGTCTCCGCGGACGGCGCGAGCCACATCATCTTCTTCACGCGCGCGGACGTGGGGCCGGGCGAGGAGCTCACGTACAACTACCGCTTCGACGCTGAGTCGGGGCAAGTGCCGTGTTACTGCGGCGCGCACAACTGCCGCGGGTTCCTGTGTTAGCAACGTGAATATGACGCATTTGTGAATCGCTCGCGCCCACTTTCGCGCGTGTGCCGTGTCAGTGTCCCATGCCGTCCTGGCCCATGGCCGGGTCCTCAGGCAGGCGCATCGAGTCCTTGACGTAATCCGCCATGAGCTTGTCGTTCTCCTTGACCAGCTCCGCGACCGCGAGCTCGTGCATCCCCGGGAAGTCGAACTGCCCGCCCGCGTACGCCTTGCGCACCTCCAGCAGCCGCAACGCGGTCAGCCGCATGTTGTTGTCGGGGTGCCGCATGAGCTCCTCCAGCCACTTGTTCCCGTCGCGCAGAGGGTTCGCCGCTAAGTAATCCTGCAACCCGCGGTACGTCTCCGTCATGCCCCCGCCCTCGTTGTCGTAGCCCTGCTCCTGCGCCAGCACGACGCGCACCGCCACCATGGTGAAAAGGTTCTTTAGTGCGGCCGCGGCCTTGTGCTCCGGGGACATGCCCCCGAACGCGTCGGTGGGGACGTGCATGCGTCCGTTATCGTCCGTGCCTCCCCCCATGCGACCGGACGCGCCCGAGCCTTTCGGGGAGTCGCCGTTCGCGCGAACGATCGTCCGGCGTGTCGAGAAGCGAGGGGGTTTCCGCGTGCGGCGATGCGACAGCGACGTCCCAAACGCGGGGACGTTTGCGGGGCGAACGGTCGTGGCGGACATGCTGGTCCGAGAGGCGCGCCCTGTGCCGTGACGGTGGCGTCTGGGGGCGTGGGATTATCCATTTTAGCGCGCGAAAGGGTGTCGATTTCTCGAAGAGTGTTCAATCGGCTTTTCTGCAAACCCGCGAAAAGCCCCTTGGCGAGCGCCATTCTCGGCGGCGGCGGGCGACGAGCCATGGCTTCCGTGTACGAGAAGACGTTCACGCTGAAGGATGAGGACCACACGATGGGAAACACGATTCGGTACATACTGAACAAGAACCCGCAGGTGAGCCTGGCGGGGTACTCCGTGCCGCACCCGATGGAGACCTCCGTGAACGTGCGCGTGCAGACCACGGGCGAAGTCACCGCGACGGCGGCGATGCGCGACGCCCTGCTGGACATAATCTCCGTCTGCGACCACGTGCACGACACCTTCGGGGACGCGGTGGACGAGTTCAAGGCCAAGAACCCCACCAGCATGGACACCGGCAAGGCGAGGAAGTAGGCGCGGGGATGACCGCGAGTTTGGGGGGGCGAGGCGAGGAGGACACCGTCGCCCGCTCCGGCGCGTGTTTTCTCCCCAAAATGCTTCGTCAAACCTCGAACCTCGAACCGCGTCGGTGTGTGTTTTTATAGGATGCTTTACATAGCAGACGACCCGCGGCGCGTCGACGATCCCGTCATCGATCGGAAACCATCAGATCTGGAACAGGATGAGGCTGAGCGCCATGACCGCCATCCCCGCGAACATGCAGTTCGTGACGTACCGGTCGTGCGGGTCGTACTTGAGCGCGGTGGGGAGCAGCTCCTTCAGCGAGATGTACACCATCATCCCTCCCACGACGCCGAACAGCGCGCCGTAGGCGACGTCAGACATGGCGTTGCCGTACAGCACCAGGTAGCCGAACAGACCGCCGATGGGCTCGCTCACGCCGCTCACGAAGCTCCACCAGAAGCCCTTCCACTTGCTGCCCGTGGCGTAGTACACGGGCATCGCCACGCACGCGCCCTCAGGGATGTTGTGCACCGCCACCGCCACGGCGAGCGCCAGGCCGAGTTTCATGTCCGCCAGCGCCGCGACGAACGTCGCCAGGCCCTCGGGGAAGTTGTGCAGCGCGATCGCCAACGCCGTCATGGCGCCCATGTTTTTCAGGTGTTTCTTGTCCGCATCCGCCGCCGCCTTCGCGGAGGAGGTGAGCAGCTCGATCTCTGACGGGCGCGCTGTTGTCTCGTCCCGCGTGTCTCCACCCTCCGCGTCGTTCGGGCGCTTCAGCGGCGTCCCGCCGACGCTCGTCGTGCTGGACGCGCTGGACCCGACCGCGCCGTGCTCGACGTCGAGAGACGCGTCTTTGTTCGCCTCCTCCCGCGTCACCTTCGCGGCGTCGCTCCACAGCGCGCGCTCGCCGGCGAGCATCTCCGCCGGGTCGTTGGCGTGTTTCGGGGACTTCCCCCCGCCCCCGCGCTTGGTCAGCGCGGTATCGAACGTGCGGATGCGCCGCATCCCGTCGGCGACGCACACGCCGGGCGTGTGGTCGTGGCAGCGATCGTCCTCCTCGGAATCCGCGCCGCCTCTCGCGTCGTCGGCGTCTTGCTGGTACCTCCCGATGGCATGCACCGCCGCGTCCAGGAGCGTCGTCGCCAGGATGCCCCCGAAGAAGCAGAGCGTGGCGTACGTGCTCCCGCGGTCGCCGTACGCGGCGCCGAAGCCCTCCACGGCCTTGATCGCGAAGATCTCGACGAACGAGACGTACAGCATCACGCCCGCGCTCACGCCGAGCGCGCCGGCGAGGATCTTCGTGTTGGCGTAGCTGGAGCAGAAGACGAACGTGCTCCCGACGGTCGTCGACAGACCCGCGGCGACGACCAGCCCGAAGGCCAGGCCGACGTTGCCCTCGGCGACGGGCTGTGAGCGCGTGATGATGATGATGACCCGGGTTCGTGAGAATACAGTCGATTCGACGCGTTCGGGGTCGTGTCGCGTCCGCGGAAACGCGCGCGATCGGTCGCGAGAAGATGGAGCGCGAAACGAAGACGGCGACATGGCGGCGTGCGGGAGATATTCGCGCGGAGGCGGGTGGGCGGGAGAGGCGCGGTCAGCGACCCGGGGGGGCGGTGACGCGACGGGACACCATCGAGGGTCCGCGGAAACCGAGTACCGGGCGAGGCCGCCGCCGCTTCGACGCGACGCGAGACTCGGTGGTCGGTCGCGATCGCGGCCGTCTCTTTCAGCCGCGCCGAGACGAGACTCGGCGGGTGTCGTTCAGCCTCGCGACTCTCGCGACGGCGACCGGGGACCGGGCGCCGAGGGAACGGGGAAAGAGTCGAGAGGACGCACCATCGCGGCTTTCGCTGGATCTCGCTCGGACGCTGCCCGTTGGAAGTGCGGCTCGAGCCCACGTGCCGTTCGCGCGACGGCGTCTGGCGCGACCGCAGCGAGAGGCGACAGCGAAATCGCGTGTTACGTCGAGGTGTGGTCGCTCGGCGCGCGGCGAGATTCGGTGTTATCGTTCGGACGATATTCGTCTCCGATTTAGGAACCCGACGACGAGTCTCGATTTTTCCCCATCGTTTGAACCAATTTGTATGACTAATTGCCTGTTACCTGCGTGATCACACCGGGCCTTGCTCCGGGAGTTTCTCGTTTCGCAGACGCAGCAGCCTCGCCTCGATGGACGCGAGCAGCGGGTGGTACGCGCGGCCGAGCTCGCTCCCGGCGAGAATCTCCGCGGCGAGCTTCGCGGCCGGCGAGGCGGCGACCGCGCTCGACCGGCTCGGCGCCGAGGGGTCACGCGCCGGCGTCGCGGGCGCCGCCGCGGCGATGGGCGGCGCCGCCGCGCCCGCCGCCGTCTCTGCCGCCTCTCCTTCGGGCGGTCCGCGCGCGCTCGCGCTTCCGTCCCGCGCGTCGTCCTCCCGCGCGTCGTCCTTCCGCGCGTCATCCTTTACTAAACTCTCGCCCCAGTTCGCCTGCTCCTCCAGCATCTCCACCAGGCGCTCGCCGCGCACGCGCTCGGCGCGCGCCATCGCCAGCGCGGCGTCCAGCTTCGTCTCCAGCGCCACGTTCGCCGCCGCCGCCGCCGCCAGGCGCGCGTCGAGCGCCTCCAGCTCGCCGTCGCGCGCGTCCATCTCGCGCAACAACGAATCCTGCGTCTCGTTCGAGCTTCGGATCTTGGCGTTGAGACGCGCCAAATACGTGTCGCGCTCGAGCGTCACAGTGTTGAGCGAAGACCGAAAAGACGACTCTGACGTTTCGCTCGCGTCGGGGGGCTCCTCGGCGTTCTCGGCGTTCTCGGCGAAAAAGTCCTTTCGCGTCGCGCGCTTCGGATCCGCCAAAGTTTTTTTTTTCTCGCCTTCTTCCTCCGTCTCGCGCGTCGCGCGCTTCGTTCGCGTCGCCTCCGCGCGCGCGGCGTCGGCGTTTTCTTCCGCTTCCGCGAGCGCCGCGCGCAGCGCCGCGATCGCGGTCTCCGCGTCGCGCAGACGCGCCTGCGTCGTCTCGAGCGCCTTCTCCGTCTCGGCGGACGAAGCCGCCAAACGCGCCGTCTCGGCGGCGCTCTCGGCTTCGCGCTCGGCGCCAGCCGCCTCCGCCCGCGCGCTCGCGTCGCGCGTCTCCGCCGCGTCCGCGCGCGCGGCGTCTAGCTTGCGCGTCAGCGCGCGGATCTCGGACGCGAGCGCGAGCCGCTCCTCCTCGAAACGCGTGCGCTCGTCGTCGAAACGAGCCTCGTCTTCGCGCGCGTCGTCTTCGTCTTCTCCCTCTCGCGCGGACGCGCCCGCGCCGCCGCGCGCGCCGCGCGCGCGCCCATCGCGGAGCGCCTCCGCGAGCTCCTGCCTGGCGGCGTCGAGCTCGGCGCGCGCGGCGGTGGCGTCCTCCTCGGCGCGCAGCTGGTCATCCTCCGCGCTCCTCGCGCGGCGCTCCGCGGCGCGCGTCTTCGCGGCGAGC
>MDSV01077001.1_pt1 | contig 11923 bp, 8 predicted proteins | sample 810851 | NCBI WGS metagenome assembly MDSV01 (sample SAMN05326640, study PRJNA326480) | marine metagenome | isolation source: seawater | place: Atlantic Ocean: North East | collected 2012 | reverse complement strand
TTTTTTCTTAGAAATCTGCGCAACCACTAATTATTTTTGGTGAGGTTTGTAAACATGATCAAAAAATATTTCGATTTAATTACGGTTTTCGGTTTGGTTACTTTTTTTGGAAGTGTATTTCCTGTATCCGAATCATTTGCAAAAACAGTTACAGCTACTAAAACAGAAATCTCTCTAGTGGATGGGGTAACTGTGGATAAAAGAGGTAACGTTTATATTTCTAGGCGCGATAATAATATTATCAGTCGTATTGATCAAAAGGGTAATATGACGCCCTATGCTGGTAATGGCTCATCCGGTTTCTCAGGAGATGGTGGTAAAGCTATCCAAGCTAAATTGAACGTGCCCGCCGGTCTTGCATTTGATAAGAATGGAAACCTATTTATCGCAGACAGAAATAACCATCGTATTCGCAAAGTCGATAACAGAGGTATTATCACCACCATTGCTGGAACCGGAACAGCAGGGTTTAGTGGAGATGGTGATCTTGCCACCAAGGCACAATTGAATCATCCCTCAGGCATTGCATTTGATAATAAAGGTAATTTATTCTTTTCAGACCGATCCAACGAAAGAATCCGTGTGATCGATTCGAAGGGAAAAATTCGTACCTATGCCGGTAACGGGCGAGAAGGCTTTACAGGGGATTTCGGACCCGCTCTCGAGGCGTCTCTCGACAAGCCCTTCGGGATAGCATTCGATAGAAAAGGAAACTTGTATATTGCCGATCGTGGTAATAATCGAGTACGTAAAGTTAACGCACAGGGAATCATTAATACGGTAGCAGGAGATGGTGGATTTTTTTTCATGGGTGACAATGGACCCGCCTATCGAGCTAGTGTAGCAGGGCCGACAGGTGTAGTAGTGGATGATCAAGGCACTCTCTACATCGCTGATCGCAACAACAACCGCATTCGGTCTGTGGATTCTCAAGGCATGATCACTACCATTGCGGGAACAGGACAGCAAGACTATAACGGAGATGCCGAAGTAGCTCGCGAAACAAACCTATACCTGCCTTTTGGAGTTGCTTTAAAACCGGACGGCTCTTTATTAGTGATAGACCGATCACATTATCGAATTCGCAGCGTTGACCTAAAGCGTGGCAGCATCAAAACAATTGCAGGAAATGGAAAAAAAATGTTTGCAGGTGACGGTGGCCCCGCAACGGGCGCAACATTGAGTTTTCCTCATGGTATCGCGGTAGATAAAAATGACAACGTTTTGGTTTCCGATAAAGGGAATTATCGTATTCGTAAGATTTCTCCAGACGGTACTATCCAAACCATTGCTGGAAATGGAATACGAGGAAATATTGGGGATGATAAGCCCGCCGAGGAGGCCTCTATTTATGGGGCAACTTCTCTGAAGTTGAATAATAAAGGAGAAATGTTCCTGATTAGTCCAAGCGGTTTCGTAAGCCTGATCCGGATGATTGATGAAAAAGGAGTCATGCGCAAGGTTCTCGATACGGTAACTCCAAAATATCTGGATTCCATTGAGAAAAGTAAATACAAAGGTAAAGTACAAACCGGTGAACTAGCGACCATCACTCATTTTTCAGATTTTGCCTTCGATAAGAAAGGGAATTTATTTATCTCTGATCGGTTAAATCACCAGATTCGCAAGGTGGACCCAAAAGGAGTAATAACAACCATAGCAGGGACCGGTGAGTCCGGATACTATGGAGATGGCGGCCCAGCCAAGGAAGCTGCCTTTCGAGACCCCAGTGCTTTGGCAACTGACAAAGAAGGAAATCTGTATATCGCAGACGGAGCAAATAACCTCATTCGAAAAATTGATACAAAAGGTATTGTCACAACGATTGCAGGTAATGGTAAACATGACGACACTGGAGATGGCGGCCCTGCTTTAAAGGCAAGCATTCGCAATATGGATTATTTAAAAGTCAGCAGTAACGGGGAACTTCATATTGTTGGAATGAATACAAACAGCATCAGAAAAATAACTAAAGATGGAAAAATAGTGAAGGTAGCTGGTAGAGGTTATCAGGGTTACTCTGGAGACGGTGGCCCGGCAACTAAAGCCATGCTTAAAAGTCCTCTTGCAATTGCATTCGATTCAAAAAACAATATGTATATTACCGATATGGGCAATAACCGAATCCGAAAAGTAGATGCAAAAGGAATCATTTCCACATTTGCGGGTTCAGGAAATTTTGGTTGGGCTCAAGATGGAGAAACAGTAGAAATTTATTTACACAAATTTCCCTGATTTATCTGACCCTTTTATAGAAAAATCTGGGATAGGGAAAACCAGGATTATACGAACTTGAAAGAACATCAGATATACTTTTAAATTTTTTTGGGAGAATTTTTACAATGAGGCGTTTCATTTTAACAGGGTTGGTATTCTTTTTTTCCCTTGTAATTAGTAATAATGCTTTTTCCGCTGATACAGATCTATTTGCTAACATTTTAAAAAAAATAGATGGCATGACCTGTACACAACCGGAAAAACTTCCCAGTTTTTATGGCAAAAACTTGGTCATTTTGCAGGATGACAAGCGCCACCTGCTTGAAAACCGAATAAAGGGCTACCGTCAAATGATGTCGGATTATCGTGGCTTAAATTGTCAGGTCCAAAGGCAAGTACTTGCAGGACATGTTGGAGCCAAGGTCGGATATTTACTAGTTGACGAAATTTATAGCATTACCTCAAAATCTGTAGATAACGATGAGCGCCAACACGGTGTCTGCAATTACAGCTTTGTTAAAGAAGGATCCAGTTGGAAAATTACTCTTGAGCACTGTTCCAGCTTGCCAGATTACAGTATTAATCCAGGCGATGACGCTTTGTACTATTTTCACAATCCAATTTACTGATATATACCCTTTGCAAGGGGGTAATTATAAGGAAAAAATAATAGCGAGCTGTAGTCGTCCATTTTGAAAAAAGCTTAGGGAGCCGCTCCGAAAATGTCCCTCAGCGTGATTGAAAAAGCTACTAAATAAAGACCAAAGAACAAGCTCCAGAAAAAACGCAGCTCATCTTTATGCAGTAATCAATCATTGAAAAAACGTTTCTATTGTATATGATTTACCCACCTGATTCGTTAGGACGATCTGGTTGATTTCTTAATACGCTCTTACTTTCCCAAAAATTACTGTGCTAACTTTTAAAAAGGGACTGGCAGTTTTTGTGATTATCCTAGTGGGAGTATGTTCTGTTTATGCTCAGGGCAACGACTGGATTTACTGGCAAAAAAAGTTTTTCAAAATAAATGCAGATAATGCCGACAATTATAAAACAGCTTATTTATGGATAAAACAAGAGCCTCATATTAAAGAAGTACGGGTAACTGGAACACTACCAGATTATCCCGGGGTAAAGATCTCTGACTATAAAAATCGTAATGTTGAGCGCTGTATCACTTGTCACGATGGTATATCTACCGTTAGCCCCTCTCATCCTCCTGAATTTGGTTGTACGGTTTGCCATGGTGGCGAACCCGAATCAATAGACAAAGACCAAGCTCATGCGACATTAATTTATGATCCACAAGCTGGAACAGGAAAACGAAATCCCTCTAGTCTAAGTGTAGTTGAACAATCTTGTGGACAGATTTATTGCCACTCAGGGCATGTTCGCGAAGACCGCAATCATATTAAGCGGTTAAATAAGTCGATGATGAATACTCTCGCTGGAGTGATATCAGGTTTGCGCTACCAATGGGCGGGCCAAAATAAAAAGACTGCACGTTATGCAACAAAAGCTATTCAAGACAAAGATGGAAAAATTCCACGCAAATGGGGTGCCTTGGAAAAATTAGATTTATTACCCTACTTCTCTTCTCTTGATATTACTGAATCAAATAAAAACACAATCTATCCTATTTCGAAACACCCCAGTGATCGAATTTTACGCCGGCAATGCTTTCAATGCCATATAGATTCTCCGCCTCCTCCTGGTGAGTATCGGTCTCAAGGTTGTGCAGCTTGTCATTTTACTTACTCTAAAAATGGCCTCTATGAAGGAAATGACCCAACAATATCAAAAACAGAACCTGGACATTCAATGTTTCATAAGCTCCAGGTTCTGCCCGAACGGAAATTGTGCGTTCAATGTCATAAGGGTTTTTCCATACAACCCCTGGGTAATCAACCTTCCCCACTTAAAGATATTGAATCCAATATCATCTTTGAAAATGAGCGCGCAATTAATAAAATTGAAGTCCAAAAGAAAACTGAAGAACTACTTCCAGAAAATCCAGTCACAGCAACAGAACAGCCACAAATTAACCAGGATTTCCCTTCAAAAATACTGCTAGAGGCAACATCTCCGGAAAAAGAAATGACAAAAATTGAAACAAATGAGCAGGAAGAATTGTCCTTGTTTCCAAGAAACGGAAATACTCAAGTTGATGTGCATACGGCTAGAGGCATGGACTGCATAGACTGCCACACACAACGGGATATTATGGGAGATGGAAATCTATATTCAAAACAACATCAAGCCATAGAAATTCGTTGCGAAACCTGCCATGGTGATGACATTACCTACCCCATGCTTTTAAAGGTTACTGACCCAAAAGATGAAGTCATTCGACTTAGCAGACATTATAAAGGACCCGCTAATTCTTTGGGAGACTGGATGGCAGTTACCAAACGAAAAAATCGTATGACAAATGTTAAAGTAAAAAATGGAAAGATAATTGTCTTGGGAAAAAAGAGTGGTCGCGTTTACAACGTTCCTTTAACTCGAGATGCTGATGCGCATTATATACCGCAACATCGATCCCGTTTAGAATGCACCGCCTGTCATTCAAATTGGGTGGTGAAATGCCAAGGTTGCCATATGTCGATTAGTTTGGGGAATAAAGAAATCGACTTGAAAACTTCAGAAAAGCCTCCCATAAAAGTCCAACAACCAGTCCTGATGATAGGACCTCGTGGAAAAGTTGCGCCGATGTTTGTACAACCTAAAAGACATTTTTCTCTATTGGATGAAAAAAGAAATCCGATTCCTGCATTGGGGTCTACAGGACAATTGCGTGGTAAATACAAAGAGTGGCATTTTACAAACCCAAATAACAAGTCGGGATCGAATCTCGCTTATTCCTTAAACCCTCATTCAACAGGCAGAAAAGTTCGTTCCTGCGAAAGTTGCCATTTGTCTCCCAAAACTTTAGGATTAGGAGAAGGAGATTTGATTATTGGCGCAAATAATACCGGAAAAGATGATTCTCTCACTCCTTTAAACCGCTTTGATAAAAGGATCAGAGCCTCCGCCTTTGACCCTCAGGCCAAAGTCTCAATACGAGGAGAAATTCTCGCTGGTAGTCATCAGCTTAATGCAAGACCCTTTAACCAAAAAGAAATAGTCAAAATTTTAAAAGTGGGAAATTGTATCCCCTGCCATGATGAATATGACGATCCGATTTATCAGAACATCAAAAAAAGCTATTCTTTTGAACGCACACTTGAGCATCGTAAATTGCGCGAGAAAATATTAAGCTCCAGGCAAACCCAACCGTGAAAAAAGTATTTCGAACTTTACAATATCTTATTATTGCAGGAGGATTCTGCCTAAGCATATTCCTCAATTATTCTTCAGGGCAAGCAGTAAATAAAAAAGGACCATCTGATTTTTTTGATGGCACATCGGAAGAAAAACCTTCGAACTCAACAACCAAAAATGATCCACCTAAAATATTAGATTTCTTTCTAAAACCAGAACCTAAATCAGAAAATGAAAGTATTCAGGAAATAGAAATTGCTCCAAATCCACAGGATGCTTTAAAAACCAAAGAAATGGTGGAAGTGCCCTCATCACTTCCTAAGGCTCAACTTGATGCCTCTGATTTCGAAGATCCTTTTTATCGTGTAAGGGGGTTGCAAGAAAATTCAGAAAAAGTTTTGCAACCTGGAACCACTATGGGTGGAGTGCAGTTTCAATCCTATAGTGATACCAATAAATTTATTGAAATGTTCTATAAAGAATCTAATTTTTCACTGGAAGATATTTATGGAAAAATAAAATATCTAGAAAAGCGTGGGGGTTGTTATACGTGTCATCAAGGAATTGAACGAATCAGCAATAATCACAGATTTTCATGTGTGCGCTGCCATGGCGGTAACAGGCGTGCTAATTCATTGCCCAAAGCCCATAAGGGGCTTGTACCTAATCCTTCCTCAGTAAAAAATGCGCCTAGATTTTGTGGTAAATGTCACAAGAATCACGTCGAAAAGGTAGAGCGATCACTCATGTCTACTGCCAAACGAACTATTAATATCACACGATATGCTTGGGGAGCACAACCATTGGATGAACTTCCCTATTCGCTTAAACCTAGTATTGAAGAACAAGCTTTCCCCTCTTTACCAGAGGGTCATTCTGTAGACAGGTTCCTAAGGACAAAATGTCTGCGCTGCCATATTGGCTCAGAAAGTCCCCATCGCCCTGGAGATTACCGAGCATCCGGTTGTTCTTCATGTCATATGGTTTATTCCAACGATGGTATTTCTTTATCTCATGATCGGGCTATACAAAAAACCCAAAGAAAAAATCAAATTCAAAATCGTTTTACAAGAAAGTATGCCGAGAATTCATTGAACAACCCACGCGGTTATCCCTTACTTCATAAATTTACCGTCGCGATCCCTAGCGTTCAATGCGAGCATTGCCATAGCAATAACGGGACGGGTCAAGAGTTCGAAGGATTGTTTGCCAAGCCATCTCGACCCTTGGATACCCCCAACCCTATCAACGCAGAAAAACCCGTTCTATACGGAAAGGAACATGAATTTCTAGTTCCTGATATCCATCGCGAAAAAGGAATGCACTGTATCGACTGCCATATTGGTGATGCAATAAAACCTGAGATAGAACCTGATCAACTTCAATCTGGAGTACAAATCCGTTGCATAGATTGTCATGGAACTCATGACAAACTGCCTGAAGGTTTACTCTTGATCGAATCGGATCCGAACACAAAAAAATTAATAAAAAATGCCAACTTGAATCCAAATCTTAAGAAAAAGGTGCGTGCCGGAGATACCGTTTTATTAAATTCAAGCGGCTCACCAATGCTTCATATCAAAAAGACTAAGAAAGACTGGTTTTTGTATTCAAAGGTAAGCGGCAAGAAGCATAATATTCCTTTACTGAAAAATCTTAAACCCTCGATTTCTCATCAAATCCCAAAACATATGCAAAAAATAGAATGTGCCACTTGTCACGCACGCTGGGCTGCAATTGATTGGGGCATGCATATAATTCGGGAACAAGAATTTTTTCCTGAAAAATGGAAAAATTGGAATCTTTCAGATCCCACTCTGCAACATTTATTAACAAGTTCCGCCACTATAAAATTCGGGATGTTGGATTGGTTGACCGCTAAATCAATGCCGAATAAAATAGAAGGCGATACTATCAATGAATACTGGTGGACAGTATTTTCAGATTCCGGATGGTCGAATATGATAATGGGAAAAAATTCGCAAGGGAAATATTCTCTTTTAAAACCACACTATCAATATTTTGTTACGGACCAGACAGGCCAAGCCGGTCTTCCATTTAAAAGGGCTGAACCGTCACTAACACTGGATGATTCTATAGGATTAATCTGGACCGACTATTCACCTCACACGATACGAAAAACAGTGCGCTCCTGTGAAGATTGTCATCAAAGTTCAGTGTCTGTCGGCCTTGGAGATCCCTTAAAAAAATCACTGCAAGATGCCGATCAGTTTTTCTCAGGTTTAAAACAGAAAAACCGGGTTCACCCTGACTTCCAACTCAAGCAAACCATAGACCTAAGCGGAAAAGCACTACAAACTCCTTTTCCTCTAGATGGATCGCGCTTTCTAAACAAAGAAGAGATATCAATTCTACAGGAAACTTCGGACCGGTATCGTGCATTTCGTTCTCTCAATTTAAGGGAGTTAAATTTTTCCAGGTTATTGAGCCGTAGCGAATTTCCTTACGATATAAAGCGTCGTGTTCGGGATAAGGAATCGGAACAACCCCAACCTCGAGAAGATCTGTTTTATGATGTTGAAAAAAATAAATTCATTAAAATTGAAAAAACGAAAGAGCCTTTAAAATCAACTTCTTTTTTTACTACTGAGTCTTTGCCAGGGCCAGAGGTTGAGGAAAATAATGGTTTAGTAACGACAGACCCTTCGCAGGATAAAAAAGAAGAGGGAATCATTGAGTTTCTCTACGACATTTTTGAAGATAATGAAAAGACTGAAGATACTCTATCTCTTCCCAATGAAATCGTACCACAATGAAAAACATATTATTTCTTCTGATTAGCTTATTTTTTATTTTAAGCCCGGTACTTTCAAATGCTTCGTTAATCGAAGAAAAAAAATGTTCCGTTTGTCATCGTCTTTCTAAGATAGAAGTTGCAAAAATAGGCCCTGATCTCTTTTATGCTGGTAATAAATTTCAACCAACCTGGTTACTGCAATACCTTCAAAATCCCTTGACACTTAGAAAAGCAGGTACTGGTTTTAACCCAGGCTTTCTTAAAGGCGAGTTTAATAATTCGCACCCCGTACTTTCTAAAAAAGATGCGATACAAATCAGCCAAGAATTAATGACCATGATTTTTCCTAATATGCCGGATGAAACAAGTAACTTAAAAGCCCTATCTAAAGGCCAAATAGCTAAAACTAAATATGAGTTTGAACGTACGTTTAGCTGCATTTCCTGCCATCAAAGTTTGAACTTGGCTGGGAAACCTCGTGGCGGAATTTCTGGACCCTCACTTATCGACGCAGGAAATAGATTGCAGGCAAGTTGGGTTGCGCACTGGTTGAAAAACCCAAAGATGTTTTCAGAAGAAAACCGTATGCCGATTTATAAAATGGATGATGAAACACGATTGAGATTTACACAATTCATCATGGCTCTAAAAAAAGAAAACGTGCGATAACTATGAAAAGATTTTCACAAGCATCTATTTTCACATATGGGATTCTTCTGCTAGCTATTATGCTTATAGGGTGTGGCGATGAGCAAAATAGTACACTTTCTAAATCCAAGTTACCACTTCATGAAGAACCAAAATCTCTCCAATCAAAGCAGGAAATAGTTCCCAAGCCCATAATTGTTACAGCAAATACCCGTGAAACTTACCAGTGGTACTGTGCCCAATGTCATGGTATTGAAGGAAAGGGGGATGGGATCAATGCAAAATTTTTGACTGTTCCTCCTAGAAATCATACCAAGGCTGCATATCTGGAAACTCGCACCGACAAACAACTTTTTAAAGCTATAAAGTTTGGAGGCCTCTCTGTTGGGCGTGCACCCTGTATGCCTGCTTGGGGGCATACGCTAAAAGAAAAAACCATGTACCAACTCGTACGATATATTCGTGAATTGTGTAAATGCGAAGCCTTGTAGTCTGATTAAAAAATTGCTTTTTATTCTGATATAATTCAACTAATAAATTTCTAAATGAGATCAAAATATGATCGAAGTAATTCCTTTCCGTGGCTTGTTATATAACTTGGATATTACTGGACCTCTCGATAAACTAATCGCACCGCCTTATGATGTTATTTCCTCGGGCCAGCAGCAGGCACTATACGAAAAACACCCTAATAATGTGGTCCGACTGATTTTGGGAAAGGAATTTAATTCAGATACTGATGCAGACAATCGTTACACCCGATCCGCACAGGTTTTTCAAGATTGGATAAATCAAGAGATTTTAAAAAAAGATGACAAGCCTGGGTTTTATATATATAGCCAACAATATGAATTTGGAGGGGAAAATTTCTGCCGTGTTGGTTTTTTCGCTCGTGTCAAAATAGAAGATTTCAATGAAGGAAATATCTGCCCTCACGAATTTACACTTTCAAAAGCTAAAACTGATCGAACAAAACTTCTCAATGCCTGTCACGCCAATTTTAGTCCTATCTTCGGTTTATATTCTGACCCAGACGGTGAAATTGACCTTTACCTGAACCAAGAAACAAAATCCGAACCTTTATCTGTTATTAATGATGGTAAAGTAATTCATAAATTCTGGCGTTCAAACAATAATAAAAACAACCAGTTGATCTGTGATACCATCCGAGATAAAAAAATATACATTGCAGATGGCCACCACCGCTATGAAACGGCTTTAGCCTTTGCAAAAAAAAATAAAGAAACAATTCCCGACAGCTCTCACGTAATGATGTTTCTTACCAATATGGATTCGGGGGGCATGTCTATTTTTCCTATTCATCGAATAGCAAAAAGTCCAAACCCATTTGACCGCAAGGCTTTTTTAAAGCGGGCTAGCGAATATTTCGAGGTAATTCCCTGGAATACTGAAGTAAATGGGTCTGAAATTAAATCACGATTAGTTGAATTTGGAAAAGACCGTATTATCTTTTGCGCATATATGGGTAAGGACCAAACTTATACTTTAATAGTAAATGATCCGAGAAATATTTTACCTCTTCTCGATAAAAATGAACCAAAGGAATTGCAAGTTCTAGACGTTATGCAATTGCATGCCATTATTTTCCGTGAAATTTTAAAAATTGATACAAGAAAAAAGCAAAGCCAAGATTTTGTTGGTTATAAGGTAAATGTAGATGAAGCAATGGCAAGCGTCGATGAAGGATATTATGATATTGCTTTTTTTATGAACCCCACACCGATCCAAGAAGTTCGTCGTTTAGCGGGTATGGGAATTCGTCTACCACAGAAAGCGACGTTTTTTTACCCCAAGCTATTATCGGGTTTGGTTATCAACAATTTTGAACAATAACTGCTCTCAAAACAATTGCTCATGAAAGTAAATAATACGGAATTTATAACGGGTGCTGTGTCGGCAAAGCAATATCCGAAAGAATCTTATCCTGAGTTTGCTTTTGTCGGACGATCAAATGTGGGAAAATCTTCACTAATTCGTTCTCTTTTAAATCGAAAAAAACTTGTTCGCATCAGCTCCACGCCTGGAAAAACAAGAGAAATTAATTTTTTTAGAATCAATGAGGAATTTATGTTTGCTGATCTTCCAGGCTACGGATTTGCGCGGGTCGCACCAGCCTTGCAAAAAAAATGGAAAAAAATGATTGAGGAATATTTAATAAATCGTGAACCTTTATTAGCTATTGTTTTCATTGTTGACATCCGCCGACAACCAACCGAGCTCGACTTAACTCTAAAAGAATGGCTGGAAGATCTGGGTAGAAATTATATTCTTGTTATCACGAAATCGGACAAAATATCAGGTACAGAGCGTAGCAAGCAAACTAAAATAATAAAAGCAGCATTTACCGGAAATAATTCCCTTGGGACAGTCGCCTATTCAAGCAGGAGTCATTTGGGAAGAAAAGAACTCTGGGGTCAGATAAAAAAGGTAGCTTGTGAAAAGGGTGATCCAAGTTCTCTGGAAGTATTTACCTAAAAAGTAAATCGATATTTTTCGAACAAATCCATTGTCACAATATTTTTGCCTGCCTTGACTACTTCCTGCTCAATCCGCTTTACGGCCATGTTGCGTATAAAGGGAATAGGTATACGAGATACCTTATCCAACGCATCGTCTTCCCATTTCATAGAAACTTCAACTGGTGCTTCTTTCTCCTTTTCAATTTGTTCATCGCGTTTAAGGTCTTCATCCGTCACCTCCATACCCATGGCTTCTTTCGCAGAAGCTGGCATAATATTGGTGAAAACCTCATCAATGATACCGGGAGTGATCATTTTATCTCCGCGCTCCCGGGCTCGACCCTCAATTGTCTGCTTGGCCATACCCAACACAAAAGGAGGCACCTTTTCCATTTTTTCCTTGGCCTCTTTGCTCCAAGGAATGCCTGCGGTAGGAGTAACATCCATATAGTCTTTAAATCTTTCTACTATGTCATCTTTCTTTTCAGTTCGCATAGATAGAAAATCTTCAATCTCTTCGATCACTTCCACCTTACGAGGACTTTGCCGCATTTTG
>MDSV01036265.1_pt1 | contig 11923 bp, 10 predicted proteins | sample 810851 | NCBI WGS metagenome assembly MDSV01 (sample SAMN05326640, study PRJNA326480) | marine metagenome | isolation source: seawater | place: Atlantic Ocean: North East | collected 2012 | reverse complement strand
GATTTAGCTGCAATTTTGACTAATCTAGAAGAAAGAGATGTTTTGTTTATCGATGAGATACATCGGATGAATTCTGCAGTTGAAGAAGTCTTGTATCCAGCATTGGAAGATTTTGAATTGGATTTAGTTATTGGAGAGGGGCCTGCTGCTAGAACCGTTAGAATTGAACTTCAACCATTTACCCTAGTTGGAGCAACTACAAGATTGGGTTTATTGACAACGCCTTTGCGTGACAGATTTGGAATTCCGATACGTCTTGAGTTTTATAGTCCAGAAGAATTGTTAAAAATCATTATTAGAGCTTCGAAGTTTATGCAGATAGAGCTGGATTCTTCTGGTGGGCGTGAGATTGCAGAAAGATCGAGAGGGACGCCTCGTATAGCAAATCGATTACTAAGAAGAGTAGCTGATTTTGCCGTTGTTGAAGGAACTGGCTTAATTACTAAAGAGATAGCAGATAGTTCCTTGACAAGGATCGGTGTTGATATCGCGGGACTTGACCTAGCAGATCGAAAATATCTTAAAGTCATAGCAGAGAATTACGGTGGTGGTCCGGTTGGGGTTGAGACTATCAGCGCTGCTATGTCTGAAGCTCGTGATTCCTTGGAAGAGGTCATCGAGCCCTACCTTTTGCAACAAGGTTTTATTCAGAGAACGCCAAGAGGTAGAATGCTTACAAAAAAATCTTGGAATCATCTCGGATTAGAGTATCCAAATTTAGCCGAGCAACCTGATCTACTGGATTCAAATTAGAGGTGCGGTGAGGAGATTGATTTTGTCTATAAAAGATCATTTTCATTTAAAAATTTATTATGAGGATACAGACGTGGCAGGTATCGTTTATTATGCAAATTACTTAAAATTTATTGAGCGTGCTAGATCCGAAATGCTAAGTAACTTAAGTATAAGTCAAAAAGAACTTTTCGAGGATGGCAAGTTTTTTGTAGTCACCGATTTAAAAGCTAAATATTTTTATCCGGCTTATTTTGGAGATGATCTGGAGGTTTTAACTGAATTGAGGCAGGTTAAAGGCGCTTCAATTTTATTGATTCAGAAAGTTTGTCGGTCTACTAAATTATTGTTTCAAGCGTCAATAAAGCTTGCTTTGGTGGAAAATGACGGGAAAGTCGTTCGCATACCAGCAAATATCCGCCAATTGTTAGAAACTTAAGTTAAATTGTACATTTACGTTACTGATGAATTGGCAAATCAATCCAAAAATGTTTAACTAAGATTAGCAAATATATTAATCGAGAAATCTGTGATACATATTATGTTTTACGGTAGATATTGGATTAGGCAATTAAATGGAAACAGAAATTTTAGCAACAGCGCAGGCGATTGATTTTTCGCTTTTGGCTCTTTTTTGGCGGGCTACAATAGTCGTAAAAATTGTAATGATTGTTTTAATTTTAGCCAGCTTTTGGAGTTGGTCTATAATTTTTCAGAAATTTATTAATTTTAGAATTGCAAGATCAAGTACAAGTCGCTTTGAGGTAGCTTTCTGGTCAGGTGAACCTTTAGATGAGCTTTATGAGAAAATAAAAGATAAACCTAGAGGAAGCGCAGAACGAATATTTGTATCAGGAATGGTTGAATGGAGCCGTTCACAGAGATCCGATGGTCAAATGATACCGGGGGCGCCGTCCAGAATGGAGCGTACTATGGACGTCGCGATCGTAAGGGAACAAGAAAAACTAAACAAAGGTTTAACTTTTCTTGCTACCGTAGGTTCGATAGCACCCTTTATTGGGCTTTTTGGGACTGTTTGGGGTATTAAAAACGCGTTTGAAGAAATTGCTATAAGTCAGAGCACTAATTTAGCAGTTGTTGCTCCTGGAATTGCTGAAGCTTTGGTAGCCACCGCTCTCGGACTTTTAGCAGCAATACCTGCTGTCGTTTTTTATAACAAGCTTTTGGCTGACTCTGAACAGTTAACTTCAAGGTATGATGCTTTTGCAGGCGAATTTTCGACAATTTTGTCTCGTCAGTTAGAGTCCTGATGCCAGGTTCAATGAGAAATCGGCATCACTCTGTTAGGCTTAAACGTTATTCAAATCGTCCAATGTCAGAAATTAATGTAACTCCTTTTGTTGATGTGATGCTCGTACTATTAATTATTTTTATGGTAGCAGCGCCACTTTTAACTGTAGGTGTTCCAATTCAATTGCCAGAAACTGCGGCGACACCTTTGCCAAATGAGCAGGAAGAGCCGTTGACTATTACATTGACGGCAGATGGTAATTTGTGGCTTCAAAAATCTGAGGTTCAGTTTGATGAACTTGACGTGAAATTGAAGAGTATTTTAGCGGAAAGAAACAACGATAAAATTTTTCTACGGGCAGATGGAGCTAACACGTATGAAATTGTGATGCGACTCATGGGCGCTTTAAATAATGCAGGTTTCAATAACATTGGTTTGGTTACTGATACAGGTGGTCCAACATTTAATGGAGGCTTTTAGTCAAAACTTATGCAAACTGGAGCCATCATATCTGGCTGGGGTCACTTAATTTTAATAGGTTTAGCGGCCTTGAGTGGGCCAATTTTTGAGGATTCAAAGGATAACGAGTTATCAGTATCAGAGGTATCAATAGTATCTTTATCAGAATTTGATATTCTTCAGAAAAAATTTCAAAAAGACTTTGATAATCCAGAAACATTAATAAACGAGAACAATGATGATCTGCTAGATGATCAATCTGAACAAGATAATGTGAATAAAGAAGATACCGAAGTTCTAGAAAAAGATATAGAAGTTAATCAAGAGTTTGCTAAATCATCAACACCATCAATAGAATCGCCAGAGTTACCTGAAGTTGTTAATTCTACTCCGTCTGGTTTTGATACAAATGTGTCAGTTGTGGGAGAAGATGTAGCTTTCAACTTGGATGTTCCAGAAGGCATTAAACTTGAGTCCCCTGATCAAAACTTTGATATTAAAGTTGATACTCAACCATATCCGAAGTTGCTAGAGGAGATTAAGAAAGTAGAAGAAATTTCGAAAATTAATTCTTCCGAGACATCTCAGATCGAAGAGATGTTAACTGAAGATAATTCCATCCCAGAACAAACTATTACACAACCGATAATTGAGGCATTGATTGCTGAACTTTCATCTGCTCCATTGCGTTCTGTTAGACCAAAAGGCCGTTCATTAGATGACTCAATATTACAGGTTGAACCCGCCGAGCAATTGGCACAGAATGAAATAATTGCTTCAATCAGTAATGAGTCAATACAGAGTGCACGAAATGCTCCGGCTGGTCCTCCCTTAACTCAAAGAGAAAAAGATAATTTAAGAGTTTCCGTGGGCCGTTGTTGGAATAAAACCTCCTTGTCTCGGGAAGCTTTGGAAGTTACCATTACCATTTTATTTAATATGTCAGAAGCTGGCTATCCAGAAAGTAATAGTATAAATCTGGTAGATTCTTTTGGAGGTTCCGCTAATGCTACAAAAGTTGCATACGATGCGGCGCGGAGAGCTATTTTAGTTTGTGGGCGACGTGGATTTGACTTACCAGAAGAAAAATACACCCAGTGGAAAACGATAGAGATGGTATTTGATCCAATTAAATTGAGAATAAAATGATTAGATACTTCAAATTATTTCTTATTATACTTTGTATTTTTCCTTGCTTTTCTTTAGCTCAAGATAAACCTCTACGGATAACAATAACTGATGGTGTAGTTGAACCTTTACCTTTGGCGATACCAAAGTTTCTCTCAGAAATTATAGCAGTTAAAGATATAGCAAAAAATATATCATCTTTAATTTCTGAAGATCTAACTAAAACTGGTTTATTTAGAATAATACCCGATGACGCACACATTTCTAAAATAACAAATTTTAAGGCTCCCTTGCTTTATTCAGATTGGAAGGCAATTAATTCACAGGGCTTAATTTCGGGTGCGATTACAATAACGAAATTAAAAAATCGCGATTGCCAGGATTCTAGAGGTTGTTTAGTTGCAAAATTTAAACTGTATGACATCTTTTCTGAAAGCACTATTGCTGCAAAAGCAGTGATCTCAGAACCAGGGGATTGGCGTAGTTTGGCTCATAAGATTGCGGATGATGTTTATTTCCATTTAACAGGAGAGATTGGTTATTTTAATTCGCAAATAGCTTTTGTATCAGAGTCAGGTGTCAAGAATGACCGTCTCAAAAGATTAGCTATTATGGACTATGATGGCGCCAATGTCGAGTTCTTGACCGATCAGAGTGATATTGTTCTTTCCCCAGAGTTTTCACCTGAGGGGTCTAAACTTGTTTATACTTCATTCAAATTGGGTGTGCCTCATGTATTCTTAATGGATTTAAAAACCAAGGGGACTTTTGTTTTGGATGAGCGGAGTCAGATGAGTTTTTCGCCTCAATTTTCCCCTGATGGTAATAGCATTGTCATGTCGGTTGTTAATGATGCTAATACAGATCTATATATATTGGATTTAGTGACTGGTAACAGACGTCGCCTGACTTCAGGCCCCGCTATTGAAACTAGTCCAAGTTTTTCTCCAGATGGTACAAAAATTGTTTATGAAAGTGATCGTTCCGGGACACAACAACTTTATGTTTTGCCATTAGGTGTTGGTGAAGGGCGCCGTATTTCGTTTGGGGGTGGCAGTTATGGAACTCCTGTCTGGTCACCTAACGGGGATTTGATAGCATTCACAAAAAAAAGTGGTAGGAGATTCCATATTGGTGTCATGAGGACAGATGGAAGTGAAGAGCGGTTACTAACATCTTCATTTCTTGATGAAGGGCCGACCTGGTCACCGAATGGGCGAGTTATTATGTTTTTTAGAGATAAAGCTGGTAGTAAAGGTAGTCCTTCAATCTTTTCAATCGATATATCTGGACGCAATCTTCGAAAGATTGTTACGCCAAATTCTGGATCAGATCCCTCATGGTCGCCTTTGCTAAATTAAGTTGTGAAAATTAAAAAAAATGCGCTATTAATGCCTATGAGATTAAATTATTTATTAATGTTGATTATTCTTGGCGTAACAGCTTGTGATCAGAACGATCTATTGAACCGCAATTTTTCAAATAGTAATATTGGTAACTTAGGTATTCTTAACGAGACTGAAGATTATTTTATTAAAAATATTGGTGATGTTGTATTTTTTGAGGTAGATAATTCTGGCTTGACTGCACTTGCAAAATTAACTTTAGACAAACAGGCAGACTGGTTGTCTCTCAATATAGGATATCAGGTATTGATTGAAGGGCATGCAGATGAACAGGGGACTCGAGATTACAATCTAGCGCTTGGTGCAAGGCGAGCGCAGATTGTAAAAGAATATTTAATAAGCAGAGGTGTTGATCCTAGTAATATTTCAATAGTAACATACGGAAAAGAACGACCAATTGAAAATTGTTCAGCAGAAGTTTGTTGGTCGCAAAATCGTAGAGCCGTTACGGTGGTTAACGCAATTTCAAAGGGTTAAAAGATGTTTCGTTTTATTGTAGTGATTTTTTTATGTTTATTACCAATCATATCTCAGGCAGAAACTCTTAATCAGACTTTAACCGATATTGGTCAAAGACTTAAAAGTTTAGTTGTTGATATTCAACGCCTTAGCGCAGAAGCTGATCGACTAAGTACTGAAGCGAAAAAGGCAAAAGATGAAAAAACTGAAGCACTTGCAAAAAGTTCATTGGATAGAATCCAAGCTATTGAAACTGAATTACAGTCAATGACTGCAAATGTAGAAAGTATAGAATTTCAGCTAAATAAACTGACGACTGATTCAATAAGGCGATTCGATGATATTGAGTTTAGGTTGTGTGAACTAGAAGAGGCTTGTGACACTAGTCAGATGGGTTCATCTACGCTTTTCGAAAGAGAGTTAAAAATTGTTATTCCGAAAGTAGATTTGAAGAAAGAGGAGATAAATGAGTTGGCGGTCGCAGAGGAAAGTGATTATGACGAAGCTAAGGCGGCTTTCGATAATGAAGAATTTGGTATTGCCTTGGAGAAATTCAGAAACTTTATTGAGGCTTATCCGGAAGGTGATCTAACAAATCAATCACATTATTATGTCGCTGGAGCTCTATACTCATTAGAAAAGTGGACGGATGCAATAAATGCCTACTCAGTATTTGTAAATTTGAATTCTGAGTCCTTACTTTTGGGAGAATCATATTTACAAATGGGTAATGCCTTTAGTGCTTTAGAGCAGTGGACAGATGCTGCCCGTAGTTATTTGAATGCATTTCAAAATGATCGGGAAGCTGCAGTAGCTCCAAAAGCATTATTTCAATTAGGCATTAGTTTAAGCAAGATTGGCCAAGAGCAAGAGGCTTGCCAAACTATAAATGAAGTTATTATTAGGTATCCAGATGCTCCTATAGTATCCACTGCGATTAAAGAGATGCAAATAATGGAATGTCAGTGAGTAAAAAGCTTCGAAACAGTCTACAAAAAAGAATAACAGAAATTGCAGGGGATGGGAGAAAATTTGGTGTAGCTGTTTCTGGTGGAGGGGACAGTGTTGCCCTATTGCATATGCTTTTACCTTGGGCAAAAGAAAATCAAAAAAAACTTTTTGTAGTAACAGTTAATCATAATTTGCGAGCTGATTCTTATCTAGAAGCTAATTCAGTTCAGGAATTATGTGCAAAATACAATGTTAATCATGCAATTTTGGAAATCCAAGAAGAGGTTTCAGGTAACCTACAATCATGGGCTCGCAAAAATAGGTATCGATTAATTTCTGAATGGGCTAATGGGAAAGGAATTGAGAGTGTCTTTCTGGGTCACACATCTGACGATCAAGCAGAAACATTTTTATTGCGGCTCGCTCGAGGCTCTGGGGTTGATGGTCTCTCAGCAATGACTGCGAAGTCTTATAGAAACTGTATTTATTGGTTACGGCCTCTTTTGAATGTAAGTCGGAAAGAACTTAGAAACTTTCTTAATGAGGAAGAAATATCTTATTTTAATGACCCATCAAACCAGGATCTAAGATTTGATAGAATTAAGGTGCGAAAAGTTTTAGCATCTTCTCATGAATATGGCCTTGAAACCGCGCGCTTGGTTGAAACTTCACATAGAATGTCTCAAGCACGTGATGTCTTAAATCAGGTAGCATTTCAATTTGCTAAGAATCATGTTTTTCAAACAAAGATCGGAACTGTGGCAGTCGACTTGCCAGATTTAAAATTACTATTTCCAGATACTCGGTATCGCATTTTGTCTTACCTAGTGAAATGGGTTTCAGGTAATACATATGGAGCTCGAGCAAAAACTTTAGAAAATACTGTGTTATCTGTAATGGAGGGAAAATCTAGAACATGTTGTGGTTGTGTTTTATCACAATCTAATAAAAAACTGCATGTTTCTCGAGAGTTTAATGCAGTAAAGAATAGTGAAATGTTGCACAATATTTGGGATGGACGTTGGTCGTGTCCAGATAATTTTAGTATTAGAGCATGTGGTGAAAAGGGTTTAGAAGAATTAAAGGATTGGAAAATGTATATGTTGCCTCGTCATGCTTTGTTGGCAATGCCAACTATCTGGCACAAAGAAAAATTATTTGACCATTTATTGAACGAGGAGCAAAGTTCAAAAATTAGGTCAATAAAAAATGATAAAGACTTTTATACAGGAATTTTATCTAGTTGAAATTTCTCTAATCATCACTATTTATAAGCATAGCATTTAAAATTTAGCAGGATCAATCATTGGAGATCTCCCTTGGGTAACATAAAAAATTTCGCGTTTTGGGCCATATTGTTTCTTCTTGTATTTGCCCTTTTTAATTTAATGAATTCAGGTTCTCCACTTGGTGGAAATACCACAGAGATCACTTATTCAGAATTTATCAGGCAAGCTGAGTCAGGAAACGTGCAGTATGTAACGGTCGATGGAGAAAAGCTAATTGTTTCCGGGATGGATGGAAACTCTTACTATACAATTAATCCTCGTGACGATCAAATGACTGATAGATTATTGAAGTCTGGTGTTGAAGTGAGAGCAGAGCCTCAAGAATCTGGAGGATTATCAGTTTTTTTAATGAATATTTTACCATTTCTCTTACTTATCGGTGTTTGGATTTTCTTCATGAATCGAATGCAAGGCGGAGGACGTGGGGGCGCCATGGGTTTTGGAAAATCCAAGGCAAAGTTGCTTACTGAGGCTTCAGGAAGGGTAACTTTTGATGATGTCGCGGGTATTGATGAGGCAAAAGAAGAATTGGAAGAAATAGTTGAATTTCTTAGGAATCCACAAAAGTTTTCCAAATTGGGGGGAAAAATACCAACTGGAGCTTTGCTGGTAGGGCCTCCAGGTACAGGTAAGACGCTTTTAGCGAAAGCGATCGCTGGAGAAGCTGGGGTTCCATTTTTTACAATTTCTGGGTCAGATTTTGTGGAAATGTTTGTAGGGGTTGGCGCTAGCAGAGTGCGTGATATGTTTGAGCAGGCGAAGAAAAATTCACCGTGTATAGTTTTCATAGATGAGATTGATGCCGTAGGACGTCACCGTGGTGCAGGTTATGGTGGGGGCAATGATGAGAGAGAGCAGACTCTAAACCAACTCTTGGTTGAAATGGATGGTTTTGAAGAAAATGATGGTGTGATAATCGTTGCTGCTACAAACAGAAGAGATGTGTTAGACCCTGCATTGCTGAGACCAGGCCGGTTTGATCGGGAAGTGCAAGTTCCTGTACCGGATATTAAGGGTCGTGAGAAAATTCTTAGGGTGCATGGTAAAAAAATAAAAATTGGCCCTAATGTTGATTTGCGAATTATAGCGAGAGGAACGCCGGGAATGTCTGGCGCAGATCTAGCCAATCTAGTAAACGAGGCGGCTCTCATGGCTGCCAGAGTTGGTAAACGAATGGTAGGAATGGAAGACTTTGAAAAAGCAAAGGATAAGGTAATGATGGGAGCCGAGCGGCGCTCGATGGTTATGACGCCTGCTCAAAAAGAAATGACTGCTTATCATGAGGCAGGTCATGCATTAGTAGGGATTAGCTTACCTGAGTGTGATCCGGTTTATAAAGCTACAATTATTCCTAGAGGTGGGGCGTTGGGCATGGTGATGTCTCTTCCAGAAATGGACCAATTGAACTGGCATAAGAATCAATGTGAGCAGAAACTAGCCATGACTATGGCTGGAAAAGCAGCAGAGATAATTAAATATGGGGAAGATAGAATCTCCAATGGTCCATCGGGTGATATTCAAATGGCCAGCCAGTTGGCACGAGCGATGGTAATGCGTTGGGGAATGTCCGATAAAATTGGTAATATTGATTATGCAGAGGCTCATGAAGGATATTCAGGAGGTACTCCGGGATTTTCAGTTTCTGCAAAAACAAAAGAAATTGTTGAAACGGAAGTAAAAAAGTTGATTGATAATGGTTACAAGGTTGCCAAAAAGATTTTATCAGAAAAAAAAGAGGAATTTGAAAGGTTAGCGCAGGGTTTGCTTGAGTATGAAACCCTAACTGGTGATGAAATAAAAAGAGTTATGAGGGGTGATCCACCACATGATGATAATGATACTGGCGGTTTGTCGTCCACAGATGCATCGGTAACTTCGGTACCAAAAAGTAAGAAAACCACTAGTAGTAAAGGTATCATGAAGCCAAAAACTACTTAGTAAATGCATATCATGCTTAACTTAAATGACTGTCTTTATAGGCTACTAATAATTTAACCCGGTTTTCATCCTTTCGACCAATATGTCTATAATTCGATATATATTGTCTGCTTTTTTAAATTGTTTTTTCATGAATCTAATTTATACGATCATTTGCAGGAGATATTAAATGAGCTGGGAAAAATTATGAGTTACAAATCTGATATTGAAATAGCAAGAGAAGCTAACAAGCTGCCTATACAGGAAATTGGTGCTAAGATGGGAATAGAGTCCAATGATCTGCTTCCTTACGGGCACGATAAAGCAAAAATTAATCAAGATTTCATACAATCTTTAACGAATAGGTCTGATGGAAAGTTGATACTTGTTACTGCGATTAATCCAACGCCAGCAGGAGAGGGAAAAACAACAACAACTGTTGGTCTTGGTGATGGCTTGAATTCAATCGGTAAGAAAGCTGCGATTTGTATCCGGGAGGCATCTTTGGGCCCATGCTTTGGTATGAAAGGAGGTGCTGCTGGTGGTGGTTATGCGCAAGTAGTACCGATGGAAGAAATGAATCTACACTTCACTGGAGATTTTCATGCGATAACGTCAGCGCATAATCTTTTGTCTGCAATGATCGATAATCATATTTATTGGGGTAATGCTCAAGAAATTGATACTCGTCGGGTCGTGTGGCGGCGAGTTGTGGATATGAACGATCGAGCATTAAGACAGATAACAGCCTCTCTTGGGGGCATATCAAACGGCTTCCCAAGAGAAGCAGGATTTGATATCACAGTTGCATCGGAAGTGATGGCTTGCTTGTGTTTGGCTAACGATTTGAGTGATCTTGAAGTGCGCTTGGGAAATATTATTGTTGCCTATCGTAGAGATAAAACACCAGTTTTTTGTAAAGATATAAAGGCTGATGGAGCGATGACTGTACTTTTGAAGGATGCGATGCAACCTAATTTGGTACAAACTTTGGAAAACAATCCAGCTCTTGTGCATGGTGGCCCATTTGCAAATATTGCTCATGGATGTAATTCAGTAGTAGCAACAAAAACTGCATTAAAGTTAGCAGATTATGTGGTTACAGAGGCCGGATTCGGGGCTGATCTGGGAGCAGAAAAATTCCTTAATATTAAATGTAGAAAAGCGGGTATTTCTCCTTCAGCAGTTGTGTTGGTTGCTACAGTTCGTGCAATGAAGATGAATGGTGGCGTAGTTAAAGATGATTTAGGTAAGGAGAATGTAGAAGCCGTAACAAAAGGCTGCCCAAACCTTGGTCGGCATATAGAAAATGTGAAATCATTTGGAATACCTGTAATTGTAGCGATAAATCATTTTGTCACTGATACGGAAGATGAAGTCCAAGCTGTAAAGGATTACGTATTATCTATGGGATCAGAAGCAATTGTATCTAAACATTGGGAGTTTGGTTCTAAAGGTTCAAAAGATCTTGCTGAGAGGGTTGTTGAGATTGTAGATAGTGGGTCTGCTAATTTTGCTCCAATTTATCCGGATGATATGTCTTTGATGGAAAAAATAGAAACAATTTCAAAACGAATTTATCGAGCTGATGAAGTTTTGGCCGACAAAAAGATCCGTGATCAATTGAGAGCCTGGGAAGATCAGGGTTACAGGGATTTACCCGTTTGCATGGCAAAAACTCAATATAGCTTCTCAACTGACCCTAGTTTACGTGGAGCACCAACTGGGCACTCTGTTCCGGTTCGAGAAGTTCGACTGTCAGCTGGCGCAGGTTTCATTGTTGCTATCTGTGGAGAGATAATGACTATGCCTGGATTGCCCAGAAAACCTGCAGCTGAGACTATTGGCTTGAATGAATTAGGAAATATTGAGGGTTTGTTTTAAAAGCATTAAAATTATTATGCTTCTAAGTAATTTTTGACAAGGATATCCAAATGGTTGGAAAAGTAATAAGTGGTAAAAATTTCTCAGAGTTAGTACGTTCTAAAGTTTCGAAGCATGTTGACCAATTAAGAAATGAACATGGCATCATTCCGGGTTTGGCTGTAGTCTTAGTTGGAGAAGATCCAGCTTCCAAAGTTTATGTTAGAAATAAGGGTGAGCAAACCAAAGCAGCTGGTATGAAATCCATTGAGCATAAGCTAGAAGAAAGTACATCGGAGCAAGAGTTATTAGAATTAATAGAAAGATTGAATGAGGATACTTCAATTCATGGTATTCTTTGTCAGTTGCCTTTGCCATCTCATATAAATGAAGATCGTGTAATTAATTCTATTGCGCCTGATAAAGACGTTGATGGTTTTCACATTTCAAATGTTGGCTTATTAGGT
>MDSV01175014.1_pt1 | contig 11924 bp, 10 predicted proteins | sample 810851 | NCBI WGS metagenome assembly MDSV01 (sample SAMN05326640, study PRJNA326480) | marine metagenome | isolation source: seawater | place: Atlantic Ocean: North East | collected 2012 | reverse complement strand
CCCATCATGCCCTTATAATTAAAAGGAATTTCCTCAGTTTTCTCAATATGAATTGCATTAAAATTATCATATTTTGGATAATCTTTTTTATTATATTTTTTATATAATTCTAAATCTTCATGTCTTTGCTTGAAATCAAGATTTGTAAACCATCTAACACGTGCTACTCTAATTGACTTATTGCCATTTTCGTCAATTTTTAAAGTTTTACTTCTCGTCTCTAAATCTTTTGGAATTCCAAATCTTCTATCTCCTGAAAGAATACTTGCTCCAATCCAAATTTTTTTTTGGAGAAAATAAGGAAATATTGTTTTAGTTGAAATTGCATTTTGATTACCGATAATTAGAAACTTTTTTTTATAATCCATTAATTGTTTTACGTAATCTACCCACAATGAGAATGGTGGATTTGTAACAACAATATCCGCCTTCTTTAATAGCTCAATACACTCATCACTTCTAAAATCTCCATCTCCCTTAAATTCTTTAATACCTATTTCATCAGGGTCAGGCACCTGATTTCCATTTTTATCACCATTGTATTCAAGATAAATTGCTTTTTCATCTTTGTTTTGGCTAAATAAATCTCTTTCTCTATTTTTATAACAAGTTGTTATGAGTTTTTTTAAACCAAGTTCTTCAAATTTATTTGAAAAGAAATGAAAAAAATTACTTACTCTTGGATCGTCACAATTACAGAGAACCACTTTATTTTTAAAATGTTTTGTATAATGTCTTAACTCATCCTCTATAGTAAAAAGTTGAGTATAAAATTCGTCGTCTTTATTTCGTTTAGCGGTCTGTAGATCTGTATTCTTTGGCTTATTCATTAATATTTTATAATTCTTAAATGAAATTAATAAAAATAGAAGTATAATAATTTTTTGTATGAGAATTCAATATCGCCCAGAGTTAGATGGTTTAAGAACAATCGCTGTTGTTGCTGTTATTCTTTACCACGCTCAAATCACTATTTTTGATAATCAGCCTTTTCAAGGTGGTTTTATTGGTGTCGATATTTTTTTTGTTATCTCTGGATATTTAATTACATCTATTATCTTAAAAGAATTAGTAACTACTGGTTCTTTTTCATTTAAATATTTTTATGAAAGAAGAATAAGAAGGATACTACCAGTACTAATATTTGTAATGTTGGTATCGCTCCCATTTGCTTGGATTTTTTTACTACCAAATAGTTTTATAGATTTTTCAAGATCTATTCTTTATTCACTTGGATTTAGTTCAAATTTTTATTTTTGGTCCTCAGGTCAAGTTTATGGTGCTGAAAATAGTTTATTAAAACCATTTCTTCATACATGGTCATTATCTGTTGAAGAACAATATTATATTTTATTCCCATTAGTTTTGTTAATTACATTTAAATTTTTAAGAAAATACTTAATTCATATTTTAATATTAGGATTTTTTATTAGCTTATTTATAGCTGACTGGGGAAGTAAAAATTATCCATCTTTTAATTTTTATGTTTTGCCTACTAGAGCTTGGGAACTATTGGCGGGTTCAATATTAGCATATTTTTAAATTATCAAAGGTCATAGAAGTAAAAATCAAATACTTAATTTAATATTACCAACCACTGGATTATTGCTAATTGGACATTCTATTTTATTTTTTAACAATGAAATGTTTCATCCTTCACTCTACACCTTTTCCCCAATTTTGGGTGTTTGTTTAATAATTTGGTTTTCGAATAAAGATGAAATAATTACAAAAATACTCTCAACAAACTTATTTGTGGGAATTGGTCTAATTTCGTATTCTTTATATCTTTGGCATTATCCTATTTTTGCTTTTGCTAGAATAGCTGAATTCACTCAAGGAGGTTTATTTAACAAAATATTTTTAGGAATAATTATTATACTAGTATCAATTTTTTCTTATTATTTTGTTGAGAAACCTTTTAGAAATAAACATTATAAATTTAAAATTATTTTAAGCATAATAATAATTTTTATATTTTTCTTAATTAGTTTTAATTTTTATGTCGTTGAAAAAAAAGGATTGAATAATAGGATGCCTGAAATAGTTTTCAATACATTTTCAAATAAAGAAAATCATGACTGCGGTAATCGAAAAACTTGCAAATTTAATACCTCATCGAATAATATAGTTTATCTTATTGGAGATAGTCACATGGGGCAATTGTTAGGTGATTTGAAAAATAAAGTTGTTAAGAAAAATTATCAATTTAATACGAATGTCTTTGGAGGTTGTATATATTTGCGAGGTTTCAATTTTGTTAATTTAAATAATGGTAAAATATCCGCATGCAATGATGGATATTATGAAAAAATAGAAAATGAAATTTCACAATATGAAAATTCAATTCTAATTTTTGGTGGATATTTTCCGTTATATTTATTGGAGAAAGTCGATTCTTTTATTCCAGTAGGGAAATATAAAACCTTAGAAGATTCTATTAAAAAGGAAATATTGAAATTTTCAAAAAAAAATAAAATTATATTAATTTATCCAACTCCAGAAGTTAGACAAAATCCAAATCAAGTAATTTTAAATCAATGGGTAAAACAAGGATTTTCTAATAATTTTGATATACAAAATTTTACCATTTCTTACGAAGTCTATAAAAATAGAACAAAATCAAGTTTTGAATTATTAAATTCTATTCAAGGTAATAATATTTATAGAGTTTACCCTCATACATTATTTTGCAATACAAAAATAAAAAATGAGTGTGTAACACACGATGATAAAAATATATATTATTTTGATGATCATCACTTGTCCCCAAAAGGTATCAAAATGCTTAATAATTTAATAATGAAAGAAATAGAAAAAATAGAAATAGAATCTAACTAAACTTTACCCCTCATGTGGTGTCTGATTAAGTTTTCAATTACATTTAAGATTATAATTGAAAACTTTATTTATTAACTGAATTATCTATTTTTTTAATTTGTTCTCCTACCTTAGACATGGCAATTTTAATTCCCAAACCATTCCAATGACTATCATCTCCCCAGTAAACTGGATTACCATTGTTATTTAACTCATCATGAACCGCTTTTAGGAATTCAGGATAAACTGAAACTACTGGCAGTGATAAAGACTTGATATAATCCTCAAGTATTACTCCAGGAAACTTTGAATAATAATCTGTATTATTTATTTCATTATAATAAGCAAATGATTTATCTGGAACTATTAACGGAATTACTACAATATTTTTTTGTAAACCTAGATTATATAAATGTTTATGAGTAATGGCTAATTTACGTAATTTTTGAAGTGCACTATTATTTAAATTGGAAATATCTATTTCATTTGGAATAGGATCAAAAATAATAGTTCCGTTATCTGTTTGTAAATATTTCTTATCATCTATTGAATATATTGAAAAATAATTAGACAAAATTTTTAACTTTACTTTTATATAAGATTTAAATTTCCTTGAAATTATTGTCATTGGAGAATAATCTGAAATATAATTCTTCAATTTAATATGGTTAATTCGAATTTTTGAAAGTAAATCTTTTTTAGCTGAATACTCTTTTGTTAACTTAATTGTTTTTTCAAAATCATATTCATGATCCCAAAACCATAATAAACTATCATTATAGATAAGTAAGATAAACTTTGGATTGGCTGGGTCTTGATGCATAATAACATGTAAAGCCATTTCAATTTGATTTTTATTGGTAAATGGATCATATGATTGAGGAGCAACTACTACAGAATATTCGGTTAGTTCTGATAATTGCACAGCAGGAGTAAATTTATGTCCTATCCCAGCTCCTTGACCAAAAGATTCCCCGAATATCAATACATCAGGCTTAGATAAAAAATTAATATTTCTAGAGCCATACTTATCTGTAACATATCTTGCTTGTCTTGGTTGTTTTGTAGCAAATATATCTTCTACAACAAAATCACCTCGTGTTGTTGCAACATAATCAACATTTGGAATTTGAGTTCCTCTTGAGTAAAAATAGCTATAAGGAGTCCAGGTATAAAGACACCATTCAACTATACACAAAAGTAATAAAACACATAAAGGAATAAATAATGCAAATTTATTAAAAAATTGTTTCATTTTTTTATTAAGACTTATTTATCTTTTCTTTTATAGTTTTAACAAAAGTAGATATATTTTTCATATTGCACATCTCACTAAGGTTAAATTTAATAGAATAAAGTTTTTCTATGCTAACCAATATCCTAGTATATGCTAACGCATCCCAAGCTTTAATTTCTAATTCTGTTGACTCCATTTTTATAAAAATTTTTTCGTAATTTGAAAAAGGAGGTAAGAAATTTTCAGTCATTTTTTAAAATTGAAAATATAAAAAAGGTATATATGGTCGAGAAAGCATAACTAAAATAGAAATTATCAATAAAACACTTAACAATAAAGCTGAATTAAAGTTTAATTCTTTATTCATTTCATAAATATTCTTTCTAAAAAACACCAAATATAAAGATAGTGGAATAGCTAAAATTGATAATGCTATATTTAAATTAATAAGTTTTAAAAAATATAACAAACCTTCAATATCAAAATTAGTTAAAGCAAGCCACATTTCAAAAGTTGACTCAATATCACTTGATCTAAAAGGAATATATAATAGTAGCACAACAGAAAATGTAAAAATAATTTTTACAATTTTACTAATAGTTGATTTCAAATTGTTTAAGAACATATTTTCAAATATCAATGCAACTCCATGGCCTCCACCCCACAAAACAAAATTCCATCCCGCACCGTGCCATATTCCAAAAATTAGCATTGCAATTAAATGAGGAGAATATTTGCTTACAGTACCCATGCTGCGTCTCAAATTATTGGCTAGTATTGGAAAGTAAATATAATCTCTAACCCAAAAAGAAAGTGTCATATGCCATCTTTGCCAAAACTCTGTTAATGATTTTGCTTTATAAGGGCTATTAAAATTTTGAGGGAATTTAAACCCAAAATAACTTGCAATACCAATCGCCATCTCTGAATAACCACTAAAATCAAAATATAATTGTAATGCATATGCAACAGTACCAATAAATATAATATAAAAATTTTGAATATTATTATTTTCACCATCAAAAATTAAATCAACAAACGGCGCTAAAGTATCTGCAATTAAAACTTTTTTTGAAAGGCCAATTATAAAAAAATATGTACCTATTCTTATATTGTCAGCTGTTATATGTGGGCTTATTAACTGTTTTGATATTTCTTTAAATCTTACAATTGGTCCAGCAACAAGTTGTGGAAACATGGTTACGTAAGCTGAATAGTTTATAAAACTATTTTTTTCTTTAATTTTACCTGTGTAAACATCAATAAGATAACTTATAGATTGGAATGTATAAAATGAAATTCCAATTGGCAAAATAATTGATTTTGCAGCAACCATAATGTTCTCAGGCATAATATCATATGATACTGACAAAAAAATTATGTCGATATTGCTAATAATAAAATAAAAGTATTTATAAAAAATCAATGGAAGCAGTATTAAAATAATAGAGCAAACAAAAATTTTTTTTTTATTACTCTGAGAAAGTCTAATAAAATTTCCCATAATCCATGAAATTACAACTACATAAACAAGAATAAATACATATAGGGGCTGATCCCAGCTATAAAATATTAAGCTTGAGATTGTTAAAAAAAGTAACGCAACATTGCTAGAAAAAAAATTAAAAAAATGAAATCCCAAAATGACTATCGGAAAGAAAAGGAAAAAAAAAACTGGATCAGTAAAAAGCATTATATTTTTAGTAATTGGATTCTTTATATTTTAAATTTTAAAAGTAGCAAATAGTAAGAAATACATTATATATTTCGTTAAAGACCACTTAAACCTTTTTCTACTGATTCTATATGTTGAATAATTGATTTAACAGAATTTAATTCTCCTATAATTGAAGTATTAATTTTGAGATCAAAATCTTTTTCTACATCAACTATAATTTTTACATGAGTCAAGCTATCCCATCTTTCAATTGTTTCTGCTGTGGTTTCAATGGTTATAGATTTCTCTTTAACTCTAGTATGCTTAGCAATTATCTTTGCAATTTTATTAAAATTTGTATTACTCATTGTTGTTGACTAAATATTTTATTTCATTGACAATTTCACTATTTAAAATTGTTGATAAATCACCATAACTATTTGATTTTGGATTTAATAATATATCTCGGAGAAGTCTCCTTAAAATTTTCCCACTTCTTGTTTTGGGCAATTCACTTAAATAATAAATTTTTTTTGGTAGCGCATAAATTCCAAAAATAGATTTAATCTTATTGTTAATTTTTTTATCTAAATTTTTTGAATTACAAACAGCAAATAAATATAGCTCATGACCAGCAAGGTCATCTTCAACTGATATTGCGCTACACTCAAAAACTTCTTTCAACCTTAAAACAGTTGATTCAATTTCTGCAGACCCAATTCTATGGCCTCTTATATTTATTACATCATCCAATCTACCGTGTGTCAAAAGATTCTTATTTTTAATTGTGCCCAAATCAAACATTCTAAAATTATTTTCTTCGTCCCAGTATTTTTTCCATTCAGTTAATCCATTTAAAACATTTGTCATACACCCGGGCCATAAATTTTTTATCTTTATTTCGTTTTTTTTATTTTTATATAGTTTTGCAAGTTTTATATATTTGTTTAGAGGTTTGCCCGCTGACCCATGAGGAGAATTCTTAGATGTTTCGTTATATCTTGGAGAACAAATTATAGCGCCTGTTTCAGTTTGGTAATAAGTATTAATTATCGCTTTTTTACCATTTGAAAAACAATTAGCAAACCATTCTCCAACAGAAGGTGCAAGAGGTTCTCCCATTGAACCCAGAGTAATGATAGAATTATATTTATGTTTTTCTTTAAAAATTGTTTTCATTAACCTTATTAAAGTTACTGGTAGATATAATATTGATATTTTTAACTTAAATAGATCTTTTAAAAATTTTTCATTTAACAGAGAAATTGGCCTTTCCATTAATATAGTTGTGGCACCGATTGCAAGTGGTCCGAAAAGTGAATAATTATGTCCATTTATCCAACCTGCATCAGAAGCTGTCAAAATTATAGAATTTTTTTTTATACCAAATTGATGCTTACAAGTATAAACAACATATAAAAGAAAACCCCCATAAGAATGTGTAATTCCTTTTGGATCACCGGTTGAACCAGAAGTAAAAATTGAAAAAAAATTATCACCGCTATATATATTTTTATTATTTTTTATCAATCTAACATTTTTGTAAATAATATTATGAAAGTATATTATTTTAATTTTTTTTAATTTTGAAGTTTTTGAAAAAAAATTTATTAAGTCTTCATTTTTAGATATTGAAAAAATAATATCAGGTTTAAATATTCTTATTCTTTTTTCTATTGCTTCTTTAGCTAAATCCTCAAAAACAACAGAAAAATGAATTCCTAATTTTGCACAAGCTAGCATTGAAACTGCAGACCATTTTGAACTTGAAGCATGAATCATAACTCTACTTATTTTTTTGTTTTTTGTTGATTTAATCAAATAAGAGGAAAATTTATTAATTTCAGCATCTAATTCTTTAAATGTAAAAGAACTTATTTTATTATCTTTATCAACAAAATATATTGCTACTTTGTTTTTTGTTTGATCTTGAAGATGTTGTTCAACACAATTTGAATAAATATTCAATTTACCATCTGGAAACCAAGTAAAATAATTATTTTTTTTTTTCTCAAGTGAAATTTTGGGATTTTTAATCCATTTAATTAATTTACTTTGTATTAACCAATATTTTGTAAAATTCATTTTATAAAAAATTCTTTATTAAAATAATAAAATAGATAACAACTAATGAGAAGAAAAGAAAAATAAAATTTGTACATTAATAAATTATATTATATTTTTCATTTATGACAATTATACCAAATCAAGGACATATTCTTAAAAAATACAATCTAGGTCAAATCCTTAAAAAATATAAAAAAGGAATTTATTTAGAAACTGGCTTAGCATCAGGAGAGTCCTCTAAATTAGCTTTAGATTTAGGTTTTAAAAAAGTAATATCGATAGAGATTGATAAAAACAGCATCATATACGTAAAAAAAAAACTCAATAAATTTATAAAAAAGAAAAAATTATTATTAGTAAAAGGTGATAGCTCAAAAAAAATAAATGAAATTTTAAAAAAATATAAAAATATAAGTGTTTTTTTTTTAGACGCGCATGATGGTAATCATACAAATAATGCTCCACTAGAAAAAGAATTAAATGAAATTGAAAAAATTTACAAAAACCAGCTCATCATAGTTGATGATTTTGCTAAAATAAAATTTTCAAATATGGATCAAAAAAATTACTGGGGCAAAAAAAATAATTATAAAAAAATAATTGATAAATTAACAAATAATTTCAAATGTGAAGTAACTGAAATATATTATGGATCTATTTTTTCTCCAAACTCTATTTTGGTAAATAAAAAAATACCGAAAAATTTAGTAATGGTTTTGAAAGATTTAGAGGGCAATATACATTTTTTTTTCAAACCATTTATCTTAAAATTAAAAAAACTAATTAAGCTGCTTTTGAAATTATTATTGAGTAAATCTATGTTTAATTCTATTAGAAAAAGTTACATTTCAACTATCCATAATTTAACTAAAGGATAAGATTGTTGAAAAAAAAATTCTTTTACATTATTTTAATATTTTTTTTCATACCAATTTTTTTAATTCAAATTAAATACGATATTTATAATAAATTCTTCTATATTGGTAATAATCCAAAAGATGCTGTTTATAACTTGATGCTTATTTTAAAAAAAGAAGGTATTTTAAAAACAGTCAAACAAATCCACCAAAGATTAACTTTTCATGAAAGACTTGGTTTTAAATATTCATTAAAGGATAAAAGCAGTTACCCAGAAATTGAAAGCGAAACAGAAAGAAAACTTTTACCATTAACTAAAATAATCAATAAAACACAAATTACTGATATAAGAAATTCAATCAGTAATGGTTATGATGATGACAATTGGTTTAGAAGCCATGGAGGAAATGCCTCAAGAAAATTCTCAAATTTAGATATAATTAATAAGACAAATGTTCAAAATCTAGAAACAGCATGGGTTTATAGTGAAAGTACAGATAAAAAAAATGGAACTATAGCTGTTCAAACTAATCCGATAGTAGTTGGTGATAAAATTTTTGTATCATCTGTAGATCGTCATCTATTATGTCTTAATGCAAAAACAGGAAAAAAAATTTGGAAAATAAAATTACCTAAAATTGTTGCAAGAAGAGGACTTGTTTGGGATGAAAACCCAGATTTTAATAAGTCAAGACTATACGTTCCAACCGTTAAAGGTGTTTTTGCTATTGAAGCAAAAACTGGAAAAATTTTAACCGATTTTGGTAATAATGGTAGTATTGGAAATCAATTAAGTTTAATTCCACCAATAGTAACAAATAATTCCGTTATAATAGCTATAAAGAAACCCGCTGTTGAGGCTTATGATATTAATGATGGAAAACTATTATGGAGTACATCGCTAATAGAAAAAACTAATGAAAAAATTCTTACTGGAACTGTACCATGGGGTGGAATGTCTTATGATGATGAGCGTCAAAAGGTTTATGTTGTAACAGGAAATGCAAGGCCTGAACTAGTGGGAATTAATAGACATGGTCCTAATAAGCACTCTAACAGTTTAGTGGCAGTAAATTCTATTAACGGCAATATTGACTGGAGTTTTCAAGAAACTGCCCATGATCTTTGGGATTATGATATTCCTAGTCCTCCTATTTTAGCAACAATTACCAAGGAAAATAAAAAAATTGATATAGTTACAGTTGTTACAAAAATAGGTAATACCATAGTATTAGATCGAGACAATGGTAATCCTATATATGATTTAGAATACAAATTGGCACCAACATCGAAAATACCTGGTGAAAAAACATCTCCCTATCAGCCTAATTTTAAGATTCCTGAGCCTTTTGTGAAATCTAATTTTGATAATAGTGATATTACAAATTTGTCTCTTGATTCAGAAAAAAATATAAAAATTAAAATTAGAAATAGTAAGTATGGTTTCTTTGAGCCGCCTATCCTTGGTGGGAAAATCACTTTTTTTGGTATTGGTGGTGGAGCACAGTGGACTGGTGCAGCTTATAATCCAATAAATAAAAACATTTATATTCCCTCAGTACAGGTTCCGTGGCAAATTTATGTTAAATATGTTGATTTAAAATCAAAAACAAGAGTTATTAAAGAAACAGAAGGTAAAAAACTTTATGAAATTCATTGCTCTAGTTGCCATGGTGTTAAAAGAGAAGGTATTTATTCAGGAGAAAAAAGGAAAGGAAATAAAGATGGAAATGACGTTAATTTTTCAAACCCATCTTTGGTTGGAATATCTTTTTTAGAAGGTTATGAGTACAAAAATAAATTAGATAGTTTAAAAAAAATTCATAGCGGTATCTCAAATCTAGTGAGCATCAATCAAAGAGATCTAGATAAAATATTTACCTACTTTAAAACAACAGATTTAAAAATAGATAAAGATAAAAGCTTTGGTTATAAAGCATTTTGGCAAGAATTATTAGATCAAAATAATTGTCCCGGTTCTAAACCGCCATGGGTTTTTTTAACAGCCATAAATCTAGAAACTGGAAAAATTCAATGGAGAAAGAGTGAGTCCATTGAGAACTATCTTACTGAAAATAACAAATGCGAAAATGTTCCTGAAAATGGTCAAGTACTAACGACGGCTGGAGGAATATTATTAGCAATTTTTAAAAAAAATCTATACTTCTATGATGTAGATTCTGGTGAAATTTTATGGTCTATAAAATTACCCGAGTCGATAACTGCTCCGCCAACCACATACAAAATTGAAGGAGAACAGTATATTTTACTAGTTAGCTCAAAGGATTATAAAAATTATATATCAGCTCTTAAATTAAAATAAAATTTATAACTAAACAAATCTGATAAGACCGATATTAATCCCATAGGAAAAACATACCAAAAAGACTTCTAAATAACTATTTGATTTATCTCTCTAGGTACTGGTTTGGTAATGGTTATTTTATGATTTTAGGGATTTAAAAAGAATTTTCTTATCGAGTTTACAATCTTGATAGCCTCTTTTTACAACATTTAAATATCTTTCTGTTGGAAATTTAAATGGTGATTTTTTAACCATTGTATAAGTCATTACTTTTTTTCCATAATAGTAAAAATAATATTTTTTATAAAGAATTGGAAAATCCTCATAGACATCTAATTTTTTTTCATCACTTTTAGAAATTTCAAACAAAGCGCCTGGTACCATAGAATTTTTTTTAGGCTCGATGTCTGCAGCTCTATATTTGCTTCTAAAAGTTAATCTAAAATCCTTTAGATTAATTTTTTTAAGAAAAACACTTTCTTTGCATCTACGTTTCATCTGAAAATGATGAAGATTACTACCATACGCAAAGTACAGCATTATCGATCTACAACCTCAATTTTTTTGTCATTCACAAATTTTAAAATTTGTGAATTACAATTATCAATTTTGTTTTGATCTTCAGATCTAATTACAATTGAAACACCTAATTTACCTGCATGAAAAAAAGGGTAGCTTCCAATTTCAACTTCCTTGTTATCGTTTTGAACTTTAGTTAATGAATTTGCTATTTCACTTTCAACAGTTCTTAAACTTATGGTCAGACTTTTAATAGGTTCTCCACCCACTATATTGTTTGTTAATCCACCTAACATTGACTTCAAAATTGATGGAACTCCCGGTAAAGAAAAAACATTTTCAACATTAAAACCTGGAGCACCACTAGTTGGATTTAAAATTAATTTTGCATTCTCAGGCATCCATGCCATTTTTTGTCTACCTTCGTTAAATTTACCTGGTTCGTAATAAGCTTCAAGAAT
>MDSV01089106.1_pt1 | contig 11924 bp, 8 predicted proteins | sample 810851 | NCBI WGS metagenome assembly MDSV01 (sample SAMN05326640, study PRJNA326480) | marine metagenome | isolation source: seawater | place: Atlantic Ocean: North East | collected 2012 | reverse complement strand
GGTACTGCTACAAATAGTAATAGAACATATGATATACCTTCAAGTAAAGCAATTATTCTAAAGAAATTTATTAAATACATTATCTACACTGTAGTACAAAAATAAAAAATATTTAAACATAAAGTTATGAACCTTTTAGTTGAAGCATAAGCGAGTGAAATCGAAATATTTTGGAGAGGATTTAGAGTCGTTATAATTAAAATAACCCATTAAGAAAAGAAAATATATTGTACAAAATCAACATACTAAATAATGACACTATTGATTAGAAATAGTTTTTTTTCCTGTTGCAAAGTCTTTTGTAATGATAGCTCTATCATACAGAGTTCCTAAAGTTGTGTATGCACTATAAATCAATTTTTCATCTTCTATATTAATAACTTGAAAGAATTGAGTTTGCTCTCCAAATTTATCATTATTATATCCATCAGACTCATAATTTTTAATCTGTTCCCTATCCAATTTGTATTGTTTAGGTCCACTTACGGAAGTGATATATAAAGTTTTAATATTTTCTGATTGACTAATGTTTAATGATTTTACAGGAACATGACCCCTTGCATATGTATGGTCATGGCCGTTGAGAACTAAATCAACACCATACTTATCAAATAATGGTTTCCATATTTTTCTGGCATACTCAAAATCTCTACCCTCAGCTGGTGAAAAGACAGAATGGTGACATGTAACTATTTTCCATTTCGCATTGCTGTTTCTAAACTTTTCTTTAATATACTCAGTTTGCTCTTCTAGGTGTCCTGTAGAATTAAGTACAACTATAAGTATGTCTTGGTACTCAACTGTATAAACAGTTTCATGAAGCTTACTGTCTAAGGTTTGTTCAACTGGCAAATTAAATTGAGGTCTCCATTGGATAGATAATCTTCTTGGTTCTACTCCTCCATATCCATCCATTCTAATAAATTCATGATTGCCTACAACAGGTATTGCCGTCCATTGACTGTGAATAAACCCACCTGCTTTAAACCATTGAGCCCATTCGCTATCTTTGTGGGCACTATCTACCAAATCTCCAGCATGAATAACAAATGATGCATTTGGAGCAGTTTGATATGCCATTCTAATAACTCTTGACCAGTGATTTAAAATATCATTTTGTGCATCTCCAAAATATACAAATTGAGTAGGATTATAACCAGTATTGGCTGTTTTGAACTGAATCCACTCAGACCAATTTTCTTTAGTACCAACTCTGTATGCATATAATGTATTTGGTTTTAAATTTTCAAATACAACACTATGATAATTTACCATTAAAGATTTATTTGATTTGTAAAGGCCTAAATCAAATTTTTCAGTTGATGCAATGTAAGAAGTGGCCTGATTGGTAAAACTAGAATTTAGGCCAGCTATTGCTATTTGAGCTTCACTTTTATCCACAGATAAATCTGTTCTCCATGTTACAGCTCTTTTGCTAGACGGATCACCATTAAAAGTTAAAATGATTCGATCTGGATCTTTGCTTGGTATTTCCCAATGGTGTAAGCCTTCGTGTTTATGCTCATGAGGATGAGAATCGTTTTGAGCATTTACACTAAAGAAAGAGAATAATAAAAAAAGATAAATGTAAGATGATTTGTACATATTTGTTTGAGTAAAAAGATGAATTATAAAATTACTAAAAATTATTCCCTAAAATAAAAATTATTTTAGGGAATAATGCCGTGGAGTAGAAGGGAGTAAAGTCGAACTATTTTGGGTAGAACTTAAATAATTATAATTATAAATTTTATTAATATATTTAGAATTGTAAACAATACATTAAAATCTGTCAATAAAACAAGGATAAGTTGAGATCATAAATAGATTTAATTTTTTCAAATAAATAATTACAAATGGGTGTTAATTCGGAGTTTAAAATAAAATATATCAAATTTATATTAACATGCGTCATATCACTCTTAGTAAATATTTCTGTATTTGGTCAAAATGATGTGAACAATGTAATTATTATAATCAGTGATGATTTAAATGATTCAGTTGAGGGAATGGGAGGACACGTACAAGCGCAAACACCAAATATTAATAGACTAATTGATATGGGGGTACAATTTACAAATGCTCATGCCAATGCGCCAATTTGCGGACCGTCCAGAGCTAGTCTTTGGACAGGAATGTATCCCAGTAAAACTGGATATTATGGCCACAATCAACAACAAAATAGATGGCGTAATTTTCCAATGATGACAGATGCGATAACCATTATGGAACATTACAGTAACAATGGATATAAAGTGTATGGAAGCGGTAAAGTCTTTCATAATGGCCATGAAGATAATAGTGTTTTTAATCAACCTTTGGACGGAGGACCATCAAGTTTTGGTCCTTTCCCATGGGATGGTTCTACTATGCATAGTTGGGGAAAACCGCTAGCCTCTGGACATTCCGTTATGCCGCCAAATATTAGAGATAGTAAATGGGGTGGATTCGCTCCTTTAAGTGAGATTCCAACTGTTGGTGATTATACTGGATGGATGAAGGACTGGGAAGAACCTTGGGATTTTCAATATGAAAGCGAAATGGATAGAGAGTTAATGCCCGACGAAATTACATCTATGTGGGTTTCCGAAAAGTTAAATGAAACTCATGACGATCCATTTTTTATTATAGCAGGAATGAACCGTCCTCATACACCAAGATATGCCCCTAAAGAATTCTTTGATATGTTTCCATTAGAAACAATAATCTTACCTCCTTATTTAGAAAACGATTTAAATGATACACCTTCTATTTTATGGGAAAATAATTATCAAAGTTCCGCACTTACGCGATTCCTTGAGGATTCAGCAGAAACGGATATTGGTAGTGAAATTTGGTGGAAGAAGTGGGTGCAATCATATTTGGCCTGTGTTGCCTTTGTAGACCATCAGGTAGGTGTAATTCTAGATAATCTTGAAAACAGCCAGTATGCAGATAACACCATCGTAATATTTACTGCAGATCATGGTTATCATATGGGAGAAAAAAATTTCCTTTCAAAAACAACTATTTGGGAAGAATCTACTCGTGTTCCTCTAGTCGTTTACGCACCAGGAGTTTCAGTCGCAGGTGAAAAAGTGGCTCATCCTGTATCGCTTATTGATATTTATCCTACGCTAATTGATTTATCTGATTTACAAGATAATCCAAATATTGGGGGAAATGGGTACCTTTTGGACGGTTATAGCATTAGACCATTTTTGGAAAACCCAACAAATGGTATATGGGACGGCCCTCCTGTAGCTTTGAATCATCTTCATGGAAATGTCAATCCTGCTAACGATGTACCATCTCCAATAGCTGAAAATCATCATTCTGTGCGCTCAATTCGTTATCGATACACTCTTACTAGTGACGGTGAAGAAGAATTTTACGACCATTTAGACGATCCAAACGAATGGAATAATTTAGCAGGTACCGATTTAGATGACGCTATAACATCATTGTTAGAATGGCATAGATCAGAAATGTTTGACCTCCTTAATGTTTCTACTTTAAATAATAACGAACTAACAAAATTCAATGAATTTAATCTTTACCAAAGTTATTTGGGTGCATCAAATTGGACTACTCAAATTGAATATACTTTATCTAAAGAAACACAGGTAAAAATAGAGGTTTTTAGCATTAATGGTAAAAAATTATTGAGTCTGATTAATGAATCCAAGCCAGCTGGTAAGCACGATATGAGCTTTAATTTATCTAATTTTTCAAGCGGTTTGTATTTTTGTAAATTTACGACACCAACGTTTTCTAAAACAAAAAAAATGATACTAAGTCATTAATAATCTTTTTCTAGGTTTAAGTTATACATTATTAAATTTCATAGCTAAGAGGGTAGTGAAGTATAACTATTTCCTTATTACAGTATGAATTTAAATTTCTTTGAATTACATATATAATTAATTTGATAGCTTTAATAGACAATATTCAGCATTAATAATCAATTTTACATAATATAAATTATAGTACAAAAATAGTAATTTATTTATTACCGTTTTATAGTACAAATTGATTTGAGTTAAAGTGTTTTATTTTTACAATATCTAAAGAATAACTGAAAATATATAATAGCCTTATACCATCAATTGAAATAAATCAGGTTTGTCATTGATATAATCCCCAAAGAAATTACGAGCTCTTAGTTTGCTTATGAGTGGTTTTAAGTCTTGTTGAGACTTTAATTGTATCCCAACAACGGCCACATCGTTTTCGCGGTTCACCTTTTTAGTGTATTCAAAATGTGTAATGTCATCATTGGGACCCAATATATTAACCACAAATTCACGCAAGGCTCCTGGGCGTTGTGGAAACTTAATTATAAAATAATGCTTTAAATTGGCATACAACAAGGCGCGCTCTTCAATTTCTGGCGTTCTAGTAATATCGTTATTGCTTCCACTAACCAAGCAAACCACAGTTTTACCTTTAATTTCATTTTTAAAATCATCCAATGCAGCCAGGCTCATAACCCCTGCAGGCTCCGCTACAATAGCGTCTTTATTATACATTTCAAGTATTGTTTGACAGATCTTACCCTCGTGTACTGTGGTCATAATGTCTAAATTTCTATTACAAATTTCAAAGGTTAAGTCCCCTACCCGTTTGACCGATGCACCATCTACAAATTTTTCAATTTGGTTTAATTTTATAATCTTTCCATTTTCAATAGACTGTGACATTGATGGGGCTCCTGCAGGCTCAACGCCAATAATTTTTGTTTTTGGAGACAAGGATTTGAAAGCTGTGGAGAGTCCAGAAGCCAATCCGCCCCCACCCACTGGAATAAATATATAATCAATGGGAATTTTAGACTGCTCAATGATTTCCAAACCGACAGTACCCTGTCCCTCAATAACTTTGGGATCATTGAAGGGGTGAACCAGCGGTTTCCCAAATTTTTCGCATTCTTTAATAGCCTCGTGATAAGAATCGTCAAAGGTGTCTCCTACCAAAACCATTTCAATATATTGTTTTCCAAACATTTTGACCTGTTCTACTTTTTGATTCGGAGTTGGAGCAGGCATATAAATCTTACCCTTAATTTTTAATAAATTACATGCTAAGGCTACGCCTTGAGCGTGGTTCCCAGCACTCGCACAAACGATACCCTTTTTTATTTCATCAGGGTTTAAAGAAGAAATTTTATTATATGCACCCCTAATTTTATATGAGCGTACTTGTTGTAGATCTTCTCTTTTAAAAAACATTTGACAGTCGTATTTTTCAGAAAAGCGCTGGTGCTTTTCTAAAGGTGAAACTGCTGCAACCCCCTTTAGTTTAAGGGTGGCTGCTTTAATTGCTTCAATAGTTGGAAAATAAATTTCTTTTGTTTGTTTCATCAGTTTGGAGTGTTGCTTAGACCTCTGTTTTAATGACTTTCATATCGGTCATGGCTTGTCTTAGCAAAGCACCAATAGCTTCTATTGGATGATCTTTAATTGATTGATTTACAGATATTAAAGTATTATTATCTACAGCATTTATTTCTGGTTTATACTTAGCTCCAATACACTCTGTAGTAACCGTTTTCATAAAATCAGTTAACAGTGGCTTACAAGCATGGTCAAACAAATAACAGCCGTACTCTGCCGTATCCGAGATTATACGATTCATTTCAAATAATTTTTTTCTTGCAACTGTGTTGGCAATCAGCGGTAATTCATGTAAAGACTCATAATATGCCGATGCTTCAACAATACCAGAGGCAACCATGGTCTCAAAAGCCAGTTCAACTCCTGAACGTACAAATGCAACCATAAGGGTTCCGTGGTCAAAATATTCTTGTTCACTAATATTATCTGAGGTCGCGGCTGTCTTTTCAAAGGCTGTTTCACCAGTTGCAGCACGCCAAGACAACAGATTTATATCATCCTTTTCCCAATCCTCCATCATTGTTTTTGAAAAATGTCCGGACATAATATCATCCATATGCTTTTCAAATAAAGGTTTCATAATGGTTTTGAGGGATTCTGACAATTCAAAAGCTTTGAGTTTTGCTGGATTTGACAAACGGTCCATCATATTGGTAACACCACCATGTTTTAGTGCTTCTGTAATGGTTTCCCACCCATATTGTATCAATTTAGAAGCATAAGCAGGGTTGATTCCCTGAGCCACCATGCTGTCAAATGACAGTATGGATGCTGTTTGTAAAACGCCACACAAGATTGTTTGTTCACCCATCAGGTCACTTTTCACCTCAGCAACAAAAGAAGACTCCAAGACACCTGCTTTGTGCCCACCTGTTGCTACGGCATAGGCTTTTGCTTGCGACCAACCTTTTCCTTCTGGGTCGTTTTCTGGATGAACTGCAATAAGTGTTGGTACTCCAAAACCTCTCAAGTATTCCTCTCTAACCTCACTACCTGGACATTTTGGTGCAACCATGATCACTGTAAGGTCCTTGCGAATTTGTTTGCCTTCCTCTACAATATTGAAGCCATGCGAATAGGAAAGTGTTGCCCCTTGTTTCATGAGCGGCATCACTGCATCCACTACTTTAGAATGTTGTTTATCAGGAGTTAAATTTAAAACTAAGTCGGCTGTGGGAATTAAATCGTTATAATTTCCTACTACAAAACCATTGTCAGAGGCATTTTTAAACGATTGTCTCTGCGTTTTAATGGCTTCATCTCTTAATGCGTAAGAAATATCCAAACCAGAATCTCTCATGTTAAGCCCTTGATTAAGTCCCTGTGCACCACATCCAATGATAACAATTTTTTTGCCTTTTAAAGCGTTTACACCTCCATGGAATTCAGAAGTTTCCATAAATCGGCACTTAGATAATTGTTCTAATTTTTGTCCTAATGAAAGTGTGTTAAAGTAATTTGCCATTTTAAAAGTTTAGTTAGATTTATTTATTAAATGCGTTTAATATATTGCTTATTTTCATCTCGTCTTTGGTTACTGCAATCCGCCCAGAGCGCACGAATTGCATCACTCCAAACACCTTTAACTCTCTGTGAAGCATTTCTATCTCATGCCGTCTACCAGATTTTTCAAGAACAAAAAACTCTCTATTGACAGTGACAATTCTAGCATCGCTGTCCTTGATGATATTTTGTATTTGACGTTCCTCAAAGAGCAAATCGGACTTTATTTTAAACATACATGTCTCAAGATGAATTGTTTCATTATCAGTATGATAAAAGGCTTTAATAACTTCAATTTGCTTTTCAATTTGACCGATTATTTTTTTAACATTGCTCTCGCTCATTTTCACAACAATTGTGAACCTTGAAACACTTTCTATTTCAGATTCTGAAATGTTCATACTATCAATATTTATATGCCTGCGCTGAAAAATAGCTGAAATTCTATTTAGCAGACCAATATTATTTTCGGTGTAAATAGAAATAGTAAATTGTTTAATCAAATCTTTCATAAAAAAATATTTTTTATTCCAACCTTATTTCTGAAACTGATGCCCCTGATGGAATCATTGGAAAAACATTGGCCTCTTTTTCAACACAAACTTCTAAAAAGTAAGCTTCATCGGAAGTCATCATTTCTTTAACAGCGTCAGCTAAATCTTCACGTTTGGTAATTCGTTTAGCCTCAATATGATATCCTTTTGCAATTGTCACAAAATCTGGATTTGTCATTTCAGTTGAGGCATATCTTTTGTCAAAAAATAATTGTTGCCACTGTCTGACCATTCCTAAAAAATCATTGTTGAGAACCACAATTTTAACAGCAGCCTTGGTTTGAAATATAGTTCCCAGTTCTTGTATGGTCATTTGATAACCTCCATCCCCTATTACAGCCACAACTTCGCGTTCAGGGCTGGCCATTTTAGCACCAATCGCTGCTGGCAAAGCAAAGCCCATAGTACCTAAACCACCTGAGGTTATGTTTCCTCTTGACTTGGTAAATTCTGCATACCGACAGGCAATCATTTGATGCTGTCCCACATCAGAAACAATTGCCGCGTTTCCTTTGCTTTGGTTATTTATTTCTTTGATTACTTCCCCCATTGTCAGACCCACTTTTGTAGGGTATAAATCGTCTTTGATTACTTTGTCAAATTCAACTTTAGCTAAATTTTTAAACTTATTCAACCAAAGACTGTGTTTATTTTTATTTAATAAAGGAAGTATCTTATTTAAACTTTGTTTTGAATCACCTAAAACAGGAACGTCAGCTTTTACGTTTTTATTAATTTCTGCTGGGTCAATTTCAAAGTGAATTATTTTAGCCTGAGTAGCGTATTCAGCAAGTTTTCCAGTCACTCGGTCATCAAATCTCATACCTATTGCAATTAACACATCGCATTCATTTGTTAAAATATTTGGCGCATAATTTCCATGCATACCAACCATCCCAACATTAAGAGGATGTGCGGTATCAATTGCAGAAACACCCATTATAGTCCATGCTGCCGGAATACCTGTTTTTTCTACTAGATTCTTAAACTCTATTTCGGCATTACCCAAAATAACTCCTTGTCCCCAAACAATTAAAGGTTTCTTGGCAGAATTAATCAACTCAGCTGCTAATTGTAACTGATCATATTGAATATCCGGAACTGGGTTATAACTTCTAACTCCATCACATTTTTTATATGTGAAATCAAAAGATTCAAATTGTGCGTCCTTTGTAATGTCAATCAATACAGGCCCAGGTCTGCCACTGCGTGCGATATAAAATGCTTTGGCCATCACCTCAGGAATTTCTTCAGCTCTTGTAATTTGATGGTTCCATTTTGTAACAGGGGTTGAAATCCCTACAATGTCGGTTTCTTGAAAAGCATCACTGCCCAATAAGTGAGAAGGAACTTGACCTGTAATACAAACCATAGGCGTTGAATCAATTTGGGCATCTGCAATGCCTGTAATTAGATTTGTGGCTCCAGGGCCCGAAGTTGCTATGGCAACTCCTACTTTACCTGAAATTCTTGCATAGCCCTGAGCTGCATGAGTAGCCCCTTGTTCATGTCGAGTTAGAACATGATAAATTTCCTTATGGTATTTGTAAAATTCATCATAAACAGGCATAATGGCTCCTCCAGGATATCCATAAATGATATCAATACCTTCAGCAATAAGACATCTTACTACTGCCTCAGCACCAGAAATATTCTCAACAGGGCTATTTAAGTAGTTATTCTTCTGAGTTTTAGTTTTTAATTTCATATTGTCAAATCCTTAAAATTCGTCTGTAACACATCCCTTTGATGCTGAAGAAACCGTTTTTGCGTACTTGTAAAGAATTCCATTGGAAACTTTAAGTTTAGGAGCTCGCCACTGACTTTTTCTTTTAATTAATTCCTTTTTTGTGATTTCAAAATTGATACTATTTGTTTCGGCGTCAATTGTAATAATATCTCCATCTTTTACAAGTGCTATGGCACCGCCTTCTTGAGCTTCAGGAGTAATATGTCCTACAACAAAACCATGTGTGCCACCTGAAAAACGTCCATCAGTAATTAAAGCAACATCCTTACCTAATCCAGCACCCATTATGGCTGCTGTTGGCTTCAACATCTCAGGCATCCCAGGACCGCCCTTAGGGCCTTCATATCTTATAACGACAACATCCCCTTTTTTAACTTTCCCGTCACGTATTCCGTCATTGGCAGCGTATTCACCATCAAAAACTTTTGCTCTACCCTTAAACTTTAATCCTTCTTTTCCTGTAATTTTAGCAACACTCCCTTCTAAAGCTAAATTTCCGTAAAGCATTCTTAAATGTCCAGTAGCTTTTATAGGATATTCTATTGGCTTTATAACATCTTGATTTGTATGTAAACTTTGAACATTTGAAAGATTTTGAGCTAATGTTTTCCCGGTTACAGTTAAACAATCTCCATGAACTAAATTTTTCTCAAGAAGGTATTTTAGTACAGCTGGAATACCTCCAACCCTATGTACGTCTTCCATTAAATATTTCCCACTCGGTTTTAAATCCGCTAAAAAAGGTGTATCATCACTTATTCTTTGAAAATCTTCAAGATTAAATTGAATCTTAGCAGCTCTTGCTATTGCTAAAAAATGTAATACAGCATTGGTTGAACCACCCAAAACCGTTACTAGTCGTACAGCATTTTCCAAAGATTTTTTTGAAATAATGTCAGAAGGTTTTATATCTTTTTCAAGCAGAAGTCGTATTGCTTCTCCTGCTTTAACAGATTCTGCCTTTTTTTCTTCTCCAGTAGCTGGATTTGATGAATTGTAAGGAAGAGTCATGCCTAATGCCTCAATAGCAGATGCCATGGTATTTGCAGTATACATACCGCCACATGCACCTGCACCTGGGCATGCTTTTTCCACAATACTTTGGAATTCCCTCTCTGACATAGTACCTGCTACTTTACTACCCCATGCCTCAAATGCTGAAACAATATCTAATTTTTTTCCATTGTGGCATCCTGAGTCAATGGTTCCGCCATAAACCATTAAACATGGCTTATTAATACGAATCATGGCCATAAGAGCTCCAGGCATGTTTTTATCACAACCAACCACAGTAACAAGTCCATCATAACTCATAGCTTGAACAACAGTCTCCATTGAGTCTGCAATTACGTCTCTTGAGGGTAAAGAAAATCTCATCCCAGGTGTTCCCATGGAAATACCATCACTGACTCCAATTGTATTAAAAATTAAACCAACAATTTGTTTATTTAGAGTACCTTTTTTTACCAACTTAGCAAGTTCATTTAAATGCATGTTACAAGGGTTGCCCTCATAACCAGTACTAGCTATTCCTACAAATGCTTTATTAAAATCATCCTTAGATAAACCAATCGCGTGCAACATGGCTTGAGCAGCAGGTTGGGTTGAATCTTGGGTAATTGTCTTGCTATACTTATTTAATGGCTTCATACAATGAAGATAATAAACGAATTAAATAAAAATATAAATATTTTAATAAATTAAACGATATTTCTCACACAAATTCAGTAGAGTTAATTTGGGGTTAATAAACTAATAACCAATAGAATATAATTTTTAAAATATGATGTTCAAAAATATTATTTCATCTAACTATGCTTACACTTTTAATTTGAAGTTTGAAGGAAGTATTTTTTTTTGAAGACTTTAAAAAACCAATACTTTGTATTTTTGATTTATTAAAATTAGAAAAACTCATTTTATATCCTCTGAAGCGAGGAGTCATTTCATTAATGGGGATCAAGATTGTCTCCCACTTTCCTGAAGTTTTAAAATTTACCACATAAGAATGTCTATCATATTTTGAATTTTTTATCCTAAACTGAAAGCTACTACCATCTCCCTTTACTATTAACTTGATGCTATTTTCAGAGTTAACCTTAATACTTTCCATACTTAACTGAATTGAAGAAAATCCTCCATTATTTTCAATTGACACATCACCCATAAAAACGCCATTTCCGTCAGCATCTAATCTTAACAATCCATTGGACACTCCACCCATAACAGTATCATCTACAACCTGCCAATCTTCTAAATTACTATTAGATTTAAATTCAAATATAGTTTGTGGTTCTTGAAAGTTTAGCATAAGCGAAAAAATTATAAAGTTGTAAATCATATTAATATTTTAATATTATCAAAATTTTGTCTTAAATATGATCTTAATTTTTTCTTATAATCTTCTTTTAGCCATTCTAAAAAATTGTGTGTACTCTTGCTAATACATTTTGAATATCGGTGAATTCTAAAATCTATATCTTCATTTAACAATTTCATGAGAGCTAAAGCATCATATACATCTTCGCTGTTTTCAATACATATTTTTGCATGTTGCTCAATTGACCTTCTTAAAACGACTTTGGAGGACTCACCATTTCTGATAGATTTTATATAAGTTTTATTTATATCAAAATAAACCTCATCTGACTTTAGAAAAGATTTACGTATTTCTTCTGGCATTTCATATATAAAATTGCTTTCTAAATCTTCATCACTTAAAATCCCATCTAAGTAATGGCT
>MDSV01053802.1_pt1 | contig 11924 bp, 10 predicted proteins | sample 810851 | NCBI WGS metagenome assembly MDSV01 (sample SAMN05326640, study PRJNA326480) | marine metagenome | isolation source: seawater | place: Atlantic Ocean: North East | collected 2012 | reverse complement strand
TGGCGAAATGCGGTTTGGGTAAGTTCAGCTTATTTATGGGCTGCTTGGCTTTCTCATGATGTCGCTAACATTGCTGTTTATTTGCCAAGACAGCTTGATATTACCTTATTATTAATTGTTGTTTCTTATTTCACTATTCTACTTTTTTATATTTTCTACATACAAGGTGGAGCTATACAGAAAGTTGTTTTGGATAAAACAGGAACAAGATACGCCCGATCTGCTACTATTATCAATACTATTTATGCTGCTGTACTTTATTACTTTAAAGAACTAAACGATCTTCCTATGTCAACAACTTGGGTATTTGTTGGATTGTTATGTGGAAGAGAACTTGCAATCTCTACGATGAATAAGGAATATAAATTCAAATATGTTTTCCCACTGATTGGTAAAGACTTTGTTAAAATGATATTTGGATTGAGTATTTCGGTTGGTATTGTGTTAGCTATTCATTATATAATAATACCTAACAATATTGGTTTATAATTTTTTTACTTAAATTTTTTATAAAAATACTATAAGATTTTTTAATGAAAAAACTCATAAAAAATTTAAAAAATTCTTTAAATGGTTTAAAAGTTTCTTTAAAAGAACATTCCTTTACTTTAGAAATTGCTGGTGGTTTTGTGTTAATTCCTTACCTAATTATCTCGAGCATAAATATTAACTTTAAATTGATTATAGGTTTGATTTATTTTTTACTATTATCTTTTGAACTTCTTAATACATCAATTGAAAAATTATCTGATAAAATTACCAAAAAATATGATCAAGATATAAAAAAAATTAAAGACATTTCTAGTGCTTCAGTTTTTATAATTTTAATTCTTCTTATAACTACTTTAATACTAACTAGATTTATTTAAGTGATTAAAGCTCTTTTGATAGCTTTATTCCAACCCTCTAAAACTTTTTTTCTAAAATTATAATTAACTTTAGGGGTAAATTCTCTATCCAATTTCCACTGTTTAGAAACTTCTTTTATTGATTTATAAACTCCAATTTTTAACCCCGCCATGAAAGCAGCTCCAAGAGCTGTTGTCTCATGAACTTTTGGCCTTAACACTTTCACATTGATCATGTCTGATAAATATTGTGAAAACCAATTGTTCATTACCATTCCTCCATCAACTTTTACAAATTTAGGTGTTAAACCATCGTATCGCATGGCTTCAAACAAATCGTGAGTTTGATAAGCTACAGATTCTATAACGGCTTTTACAATTTCTTTAGGACCAGTATCTCTGGTTATTCCACTTAAAACTCCCCTGGCTTTTGTATTCCAATACGGTGCTCCAATACCTGTAAAAGCCGGAACTAAATAAATTCCCTTGTTATCTTTTAATGACTTAACAATTTTTTCTGTATCTGAAGCTTTTTTTACAAATTTCATTTGATCTCTTAGCCACTGAACTCCTGCTCCAGCAATAAAGATTGACCCTTCTAAAGCATAAGTGGATTTACCGTTTAATCTATAACAAACAGTCGTTAACAATCTATTTTTCGAATATATTTTTTTGTAACCCGTATTCATTAAAACAAAAGCACCTGTTCCATAAGTGCTTTTGACCGATCCTTTTTCAAAACAACATTGTCCAATTGTAGCGGCTTGTTGATCCCCCACTACACCAGTAATTAGGTAAGGTTTTCCAGTAATAGATTTATGTGTTCTTCCAAAACTATCAGATGAATTTTTAATGATTGGAAGTATGTGTGAAGGAATTTTCAAGCTTTTCAATATTTGATTATCCCATTTGTTTGTATTGATATTATATAACATAGTTCTCGATGCGTTTGTTGCATCCGTAGCATGCACTTCTCCTTTAGTAAGTCTCCATAACAAGAAAGTATCGATGGTTCCAAAAAGTAATTGTTTTCTTTTTAAAAGTTTTTTTGCTTTAGGAATATTTTTAATGATCCATTTAATTTTAGTTCCCGAGAAATAAGGATCAATTAATAAACCTGTTTTTCTATTAATCAAACGCTCTCTCTTATTAGTTCTAAATTTTTTGCAAAAATCTTGAGTCCTTCTGTCTTGCCAAACTATTGCGTTATAAACAGGTTTACCTGAAACTTTGTCCCATAAAATGGTTGTTTCTCTTTGGTTTGTAATGCCTATTGTTAGTATATCTCCATTAAGCTTTTTACTTTTTTTTATTACATTAACTAAAACTTTTTTTGTTTTATTCCATATTTCTTCAGGATTGTGTTCTACCCATCCGTTTTTTGGAAAGTACTGTTTAAATTCTAACTGAGATTTAAATAACAATTTTCCTTTTGTATTAAATAAAATGGCTCTAGAAGATGTTGTACCTTGGTCTATTGCTACAATAAATTTTTTTTTAGTATTCAAGGTATTTATTTAAAATTTTTCCAATCAACTTTCAAAGGTTTTTCTTCACAGATGGTATTAATCATGCTGATCATTAATGGAAGCGTTTTAATATCAAAATCTTTTTTTACCTTGGCTCCAATTTCTAAAGCAAGATCTGCTCCTTCAACAGTAATGTTGGCCATTTTTGTTTTTTTTGCTTCTTGAAATGTCATGCCTTGTCCTAAGTGTTCGCCCATTTTACTATTTCTACCTCCATCAGCACTTACATATAAATCTCCAATTCCAGCAAGTCCTATAACTGTTTCTTTTTTTCCTTTTAGCTTTTCAACAAAAATAATCATTTCATAGATAGATTCTTGCATAAGAGCCGCTGCAGTATTCAAATAATTTTTTTCTTTTGATTGTTTTGCATCGCATAAACCTTGGGATGCTCCGACAGCCATTGAAAATATGTTCTTAATTGCAGCGCACGCTTCAACTCCAACAACATCGTCAGATGTTGACACATGATAGTAATCCGTTGAAACTAATTTAGAAATTTTCTCTGCTATTTTTATATCTTTATTCGCAAAGACTACTGCTGTATGAGCTTTGTTTGCTAAGTTCTTTGCTAAACAAGGTCCTCCGGCAGCAGAAATATTTATTTCTTTCACTCCATTCTTTTTAAGCAATCTTTCCATTTTGTGAGCCAGAACCTCAAAATTATTATTATTAATAGATAGTCCTTTAGTGAGTATTAAAATAGGTACATTATTTTTTATTACTTTACTTATTTCATCCGAAGCCCAATCAATTCCTTTGGATATCACAGCAACAACTATGAGATCAATTTTCTTGTCAGCTTCTTCTTTAAATTTTTGAAATTTTGAAAATTTAACATTCTTGGGAATTTCACAACCAAGGGCAGGATGTTTTTTACTTGTATTAATTTGATCTATAAAATCATTTTCTAAATGTGTGCCTACAATAGAAACAGAATGATTATTATCTGAGCAAGGGAATGAAAAAGCTGTTCCCATTGTTCCTGCTCCTAAAATTAATATATTTGCCATTATGTCATTCCTTAAAAATAAATTTTTTAAACAAATACAAAATTGCCACTAATTCAACTTTACCTAATATCATAAAAACTATTAATGACATTTTGGAAAAGAAATTTAAATCAAAAAAATTTAGGTTATTTATACCATATAAAGAAGATGCAGAAGTGTTGGTAAGCGTAAGAAATGACAATTTAAATGCATTTTCAAAATCTAAATTATCTAAAGTCAAAATGCTTGATAAAATAAAAAGGGAAATAATAAATAACACAAATATTAAAAAGGCAATTTTAGAATCCTCATCTTCAATTTTTACCTCTGTATTGAAAAGATTTTTATTAAAAATATTTATTGGTTTAACTAACCTGTAGATTTCTTGATAAGAAATTTTAAATAAAATATAAAACCTGACATATTTAAATCCTGATGAAGTGGATATTAAGGATCCGCCAATTACTGTTAATAATATAAAAAATAATGATAAATCAAAATTCGAAGAATAATTGAATATACCTGATGTTGATACAGACGATGCTACAGCAAAAAAAACGTTTGATAAATCATCGTTTGGAATTAAAAAAAAGTAAAAAATCAAGGTCAATAATAAAATTAATATAAATAAATGAACATCCTCTTGATGATTTTTAAACAAAAATTGTTTTGTAAATATATTAAATAATAAATAAAAATTAAAAATAGGAAAAAGCAAAGTAAATGATAGTAAAAATATTTGTACGTCAGTTTTAAAAATTTTATTTAAATTATCTGAGGGAATAAATCCGCCAGATGATATAGTTGTAAAAGCTATATTGAGAGAATCAAGAAGTCTAATATCGGCCAAACTATATAAAAAAAATATGAAGATAGTAGAAAAAGAATAAATAAGTAATATTCTGAAAAAGTTGAAATTAAAATTATTATAAAAATTTCTACCTAATGCACTTCCAAAAACTAAATAAGCTGGTTTTATTTTTATTTGTTTTGTTCCTAACGTTCCAATAATTGCAATTAAAAGAAATAATCCTCCTAACCATTGTGAGCTAGATCTCCATAATACAAGAGGATCATCTATGTTTTCAATATTTTGGATAACCGAAAAACCTGTTGTAGTAACACCAGATACTGACTCAAAATATGAATCTAAAAAATTAAAATCATATATGCTTAAAAAAAAAGGTATACAAATCAAAAATGGAATATAAAAAAAGCTTAAGGTAATAAATATAATCTGCTCTGATAAAGTTATATTTTTATGGTGATTTTTTCCTATATAACAAAAAATACTGCCAATTATTAATGAAATTAAAAATGTTAATAAATAAGAATTTATATCAATAATAAAATTAAAATATATGGAGTATAAAATATTTAAAAATGCAAAAAAGGAAACAAATAATGAATAAATGCCTAAAAAAAATAATATACCTTTGTAATTCATTAAACTAATGAACTTATCCTAAATAAACTTTCAACTTTTTCTAAATGCTCTCTTTTGCTTAAAAAAACTACTAAATCTTTTTTTTCAAATTTAAATTCCGATTTAGGTATAATGACTTCTTTTTTTCTTACAATAGCTCCAATTCTTATTTCTTTTGGCAAATTAGATTCCTTTATTGATTTGCTAATTAGTTCTGAAGTTTCTAAAATTTCAGCTTCTATAAATTCATATTCACCATCTAAAAGCGTATATACTGTTTCTATAGTGCCCTTATGAACATGTTTAAGTATGGTTGATACCGTTGTAAGTCTTGGATCAACCAAATCATCAATTTTTAAAGAAGATTGTAACAAACTATAGTTTTGCTTATTTACTAAAGCGATTGTTCTTTTGTTAGGATTATTTTTTTCAGCAAGTACACTAACCATAATATTATCTTCATCATCATTAGTTAAAGATAAAATAGTTTCAGCTTCTTCTACATTTGCTTCTTTTAATACATCTTCATCTAATCCATCTCCATTTATCACAATTGTAGTGTTAAGTTCATTTGCTATGTGTTCTGCTCTTTCTTTATTCTTTTCAATAATTTTTACTCTAACTCCTTCAGAATCACTTTCTAAAATTTTTGCTAGATTAAACCCAATATTTCCACCTCCAACTATTAAGATTTTTTTTGCCATTTTTTCTTCATGTCCAAAAGCTGAAAGAGTTTTGTTTATTTGAGAGGCATTGATAACTACAAAAGCTTTGTCTCCTACTAGGATTTTGTCCTTTTTTTTAAGTATTACAAACTTGTCTCCTCTGATAACACCAAGAACATTTGCTCTTAAATCGGGAAATCTCTCAGTAAGTTTACCAAGTTCTGTGTTAATTAACGGGCAATCTTTAGCAATATTTATTTCTAAAACCTTAATTTTTCCATCAGCAAAAGGCATGCTATCTAATGCACCTGGCGCATCTAATTTTCTTTGAAGAGATTTGGCAACTTCCAGTTCTGGTGAAATTATAACGTCTATAGGTAAATTTGATTCATCAAATAATTTTCCCCACTTGGCTCCTAGAAATTCTTGCCCTCTTATTCGAGCAATTTTTTTGTTTATGTTAAATATTGAATAAGCAACTTGACAGATAACCATGTTAGTTTCGTCACTTTTTGTTACAGCAATAATCATATCAGCATCATTTGCTCCTGCTTTTTCCAAAACTGATGGAAATGTAGCTCTACCAACTATACCTTTAACATCTTGTGTCTCGTTAATTTTTTGTATGAAATCGCTGGATTGATCAATTACAGTAATCGCATGTCCTTGAGCAGATAATTGTTTTGAAATAGAAAAGCCGACTCTTCCAGCTCCACATATAATAATATTCATTTAATTAACGCCTTTAATTCCCAAAGTTTTAAGTTTTCTATGAAGAGCAGATCTTTCCATTCCTATAAACTCTGCTGTTTTAGAGATATTGCCTTTATGTTTTTTTAATTGTGAGGTTAAATAATTCTTTTCAAATTTTTCCCTAGCCTCTTTAAGAGGATATGAAAAGACATTTTCGTTTGTTTCATTGCTGCTTGAAATATTTTTGTGGGATAGTGCGTCTTGAACTAACTGATTAATGTTAATTTTACTTTCATTTAGAGATAAAATTGAAATTCTTTCAACTAAATTTCTTAATTCTCTCACATTTCCTGGCCACTCATATTTATAAAATAAATCTAGATCAGTATCTAATTTAGTTTCATTAATGCCATTCATTTCTGCAATTTTTTTAGAAAAATAATTTAATAATTCAGGTATATCTTCAGTTCTGTCTTTTAACGCTGGCAAGAAAATTGGAACAACATTTAATCTATGATAAAGGTCTTCTCTAAAATTACCTCTATCTACTTCCTCTCTAATATTTTTACTTGAAGTGCTTATGATTCTAACGTTAACATTGATCTCCTTAAAACCGTTAACTCTTCGAAATTTTTGGTCAATTAAAACTCTCAAAATCTTTGCTTGCGTTTCTAAAGGAATTTCTGTTACTTCATCTATTAACAAAGTTCCGTCTTTAGCTTTTTCAAAAAAACCATAACTTGTCGTATCATTAGAATTTTCAGATCCAAAAAGTTCTAATTCATATTTTTGCGGATCAAGCAATGCACCATTGACTACAACAAAAGGTTTATTGCTTCTGAAAGATTGTTTATGTATTTGTCTAGCTACAAGCTCTTTACCTGATCCAGCAGGACCTGAAATAAAAATCCTACTTTCTGTATTACTTAGTTTTGAAATTAAATTTTTTACTTTTTGTATAGATTGGCTATTTCCAACAATATCGTATGAGTGAAACGATTTGCTTTCTAAAGCTTTTTTATCTTTTTTAAGATCACTATTTTCTATAGCTCTATTTACAAAATTAAGTAATCGTTCAGAAGAAAAAGGTTTTTGAAGAAATTCAAAAGCACCTAATTTTAAAGAGTCTACCGCCATTTGAACATTGGCATGACCAGAAATCATAATAACTGGAACATCGTCATCAATTTTTTTTAAATTAACTAATAGTTCAATTCCGTCGTTATCACCTTTATCTAATTTAACATCAATAATAGATACATCAGGCGTTTTTTTATTAATTTCTAATAATGCTTGATCAAAATTTGCAGCTTCTCTTACTGAAAAACCACTATCTTTCAATATACTTGAAATTAACTTTCTTATATCTGAGTTATCATCAATAACTAAAATTTCTTTAGTCATAATATTTTGGTATAGAAATTTCTACCTTAGCTCCTTCTTTTATAGATCTAAATGTTATTACACTATTATGGTCATTTATAATTTTTGTTACAATTGCTAATCCTAAACCAGTACCATTTTTTTTTGTTGTAAAATAAGGCGTCAACATTTTTGTTTTATCAACTTGATCAAAGCCCAAACCATTATCTATAATTGTAACGTATATATAGTCACTATCTTGTTTAATATCTACGTTAATTTTTCCTTTAAAATCAGCATTTTTTATTTTTTTTTCGGTAATTGACTCAATGGAATTTTTTGCAATATTTATAAAAACTCTATTCAGTTGTTCTTCGTCACCTTTTATAAAATATGAAAGATTTTTTTTAGGTAAAACAAAATCTACATTTTTTTCAGAAAGTTTATATAAATCAAATGACCTTAAAACTAGGTTGCTTAAATTTATTTTTTTAAAAACTGGTTTTGGCATTCTAGCAAAATCAGAAAATTCGTTAATTAAAAATTCAATATCTTTAATTTGTTTAGTTATAGTATTTAGATATTCAGAAAAACGATTATCTTTATCTTCAATTTTTTGTGAATATTTTTCCCTTAGTCTATCAATTGATAATTGTATCGGTGTAAGAGGGTTTTTTATCTCATGAGCTAATTTTCTTGCAACATTTTCCCAAGCTAAATGTCTTTCTGATAATAATAATTTATCTTGCTGTTTTTTTAATTTATCTATCATCGAATTAAAGTTTTCATTTAATTTTTTTAATTCGTCGTCCGTTTCTATTTGTGGAACTTTGGCACTTAAATCTCCATGGCTTATTTTTTCAGAAGCTCCTATTAGATTAATAATAGGTAAGGTTAATCTTGATGCAAATTTGATTGAAATAATAATTGATAAAAATAATAATAAAGAAACAACTAGCAAATAAATAATCGCAAAAGATATCTTTATTCCTGTTTTGCTTTCTTGGACACTATAATAAAAACTTACCGCTTCATTAGTTCTATTAAGATAATTAATTACTTTTGGATCCATGAATCTTACAATATATAAATACATATCTATAAAATTACTTAATTTAACCAGTGCAGATGTTCTGTTTGTGCTAGAGTCCGTTATCCTTATCGGTTTTCCGCTTAACGACCTTGTAAAAGCTTCTTCAGGTGGTGGAATAAAATTTTTAGATGGATCTATAATATTTGACATAATTATATTTGATGAACTGTCTAGTAAATGAACTTCATCTAACCTTCTTAACATTCTCTGAGTAGCAAGGACATTTGCAAAACGTTTTGGATTTTCATAATACATTCCTGATTTTGTATTGATGTCTAAAACCATTAATAAAATATCTGCTTCAACTGAACTTCTTGTTTGGTCAACATAATTTTTTGCAACTTCAGCTGAGTCATTGACTACTGTTTTAATTTTATTATCGAAATATTTCTGTAGTCCTACGTTAAATAGAATTAGAGAAAATATGGCTATAATAATTGAAGGTAGTAATGTTGTTGTCGTAAAGAAAATTATATATCTTAAGCTTGTTTCTGCTCCTAGTTTTCCTTTTTTCCTCTCACTCAAAACTTTATAAGTTTCAAAAATAATTAACCCGAAAAATAAAACAAGCAAAACAAGGTCTATTATAAGTAGTATTTGTAAATTTAAATTATTTAAAGCAATAAAGCTTTGATTTATAAAAGTAAAAAATGTTAATAGCCCAAATATTATGCTAATTAAGGATGTTGCTATTACCCATTTATAATTTTTAATGATATGAATCATTTGTTAAATATTAGCTAACATTTTAAATAAATATAATAGAAATTTAAAAAAAATGAGTATATTTCTTATACTATTAGCTGCGGGTGATAGCAAAAGGTTCAAATCTAGGACTCCGAAACCTTATCAATTGATTAATGAAAAAACTATATTGGAGCATTCATTAAAAGTGTTTAAACACTTCAAAGAGATTAGAAAAATCCTAGTTGTTTATAATAGCAAACATAAAAAATATATTAATAAGATAGCATTAAAAAAAATAATAAAAATTACAGGTGGAAAAACTAGACAAGAGTCGACTTTTAAAGCATTAAACAAAATAAAAAGGATGAACTGTAAAAAAGTGCTCATACACGATGTTGCAAGACCAAATACATCAAAAAAAATAATAAAAGAAATTATAAAAAAACTAAAAAATAATGATGCTGTTGTACCAACTATAAAAGCTTATGATGCAACAAAAAGAATTGACAAAAATCTAATTTTTAAAAATATTAAACGCCAAACCTTAGGATTCTCGCAAACACCCCAAGGTTTTACATTTAAAAAAATTCTTAAAAAACATTTTGAAAATAAAAATGAAACCTTTGATGATGACTCATCTTTATTCACTATTTATGGAGATAAAGTATTAAGCATAAACGGAAGTAAAAAAAATTTAAAAATTACTGACAAAGAAGATTTAGATATATTTAAATCTTTGATGAAAGGAAAAACATTTTCAGGAATTGGCTTTGATGTCCATCAGTTAGTTAAAAAAAGAAAACTTTATTTAAGTGGAATAAAAATCCCATTCAATTTAGGTCTTAAAGGACACTCCGACGCAGATCCAGTATTACATGCTATTATTGATAGTTTGCTAGGAGCTTGTAGATTGGGTGATATTGGAAAGTTATTTCCAAATAAAAATAAAAAATATAAAAATATAAGATCTACAATTTTGTTAAAGAAAGTTATTAAATTAATTAAATCTAAAAATTTTATAATTAATAATATTGATATTAATATTATTGCCCAAAAACCAAAAATCAAAAAATATTCTAAACAAATGATACAATCAATAAGTAAACTATGCGAAATAGATATTAGCCAAGTAAACATTAAAGGCAAAACTACAGAGAAACTTGGTTTGATAGGCAAAGGAAAAGCAATAGCTGCTGAAACTATAAGCTCGGTAAGTAAATATGATTAGCAAAATTAATTTATTTTTTTTAACATTTTTTTTTATTGGAAAAATCAAATATGCACCAGGAACTTTAGCATCCTTTTTTGCTTGTTTATTGTTTTTGTTTTTAGAAAAAAATTTTAGTTATTCTTTTATATTTATTATTACACTAATTATTTTTATATTTTCTTTTATCTCTATAAATTATTCTGCAGATTATTTTAAAACTGATGATCCGCAAGAAATTGTTATTGATGAAGTTTTAGGTCAAATACTAGTTTTGCTGGCAATACCTATTTACGAAACATTATATCCACTACCAATAATTTATTATTGTGTTGGAAGTTTCTTTTTATTTAGATTGTTTGATATTTGGAAACCTTATCCTATTAATTACGTAGATAATAATATAAGCGGATCTCTTGGAATAATGCTAGATGATATCGTGGCAAGTATATACTCTATTTTAATTTTAAGCATAATATTCTTTTTTATTGGCGCTTAACTTATGAAATTTTTAATTAAAAAAATAATTAATTTATCAATTAAAAGAAAAATTAAAATTTCTGTAGCTGAGTCTTGTACTGGCGGTTTGCTTTCAAGTACAATAACATCAGTTAGTGGTTCTTCTAAAATATTTAAACTTGGATTAATTACATATTCCAATGAGTCTAAAATTAAACTTCTTAGAATTCCAAAAAAATTATTAAAAAAATATGGAGCTGTGAGCGAGCAGGTTTGTAGAGCAATGGTTATAAATGTCAGTAAAATTAGCAAAAGTAAAATTTCAATTGCTATTACAGGAATTGCTGGTCCCAAAGGTGGTAATAAAAAAAAGCCTGTGGGTTTAGTTTTTGTAGGTTTAAAAAAAGGTAATAAAACTACTGTTTTAAAGTACTTATTTAGAAATAAAGGGCGGATTTATATACAAAAAAAGACTGTAAATAAGTGCCTGAACTTGATTTTAAATATTCTTAAATAGTTTCATTGCTCTTTTTTCAAAAGCATCAGCTATTTTTTTTAAACCAATATCAAAAGATTTTACCATCAAAATATTTAGTATTTTATTTTTTAATTCAAAATCAACATGAAAATCTACTTCACTATTTTCACCTTTTTTATTAAATATCCATTTGTTTTCAAGATGCTTTAGTGGTCCATTCATATTTGTAACATGAATTAAATCTTTTGTTTTGTCATAAATAACAAAACTTTTATAAGTTTCATTAAAGAAATTTTTTCCAATAGTAAGATCGGCTACAATTTCTATTTTATCTCCTTTATCATTTTTGCTATGAATTTTTCCACCAAGACACCATGGAACAAATTCTGGATATTTTTCAATATCAAGAACCATTTTGATTAAATTTTCTTTGGAACAGGGTATTTCTTTTTTTATTGAAGCGGTTGGCATTGAGATTGTTTTTC
>MDSV01227709.1_pt1 | contig 11925 bp, 8 predicted proteins | sample 810851 | NCBI WGS metagenome assembly MDSV01 (sample SAMN05326640, study PRJNA326480) | marine metagenome | isolation source: seawater | place: Atlantic Ocean: North East | collected 2012 | reverse complement strand
TGTTAACATTAGTAACAGCTGATAATTTTTTGCAGTTATTTTTTGGATGGGAAGGAGTTGGTTTATGTTCTTATTTTTTAATAGGATTTTGGTATAAAAAAAAAACTGCGAATGCTGCTGCAATAAAAGCATTTATTGTTAATAGGGTAGGAGACTTTGGTTTTGCTCTAGGAATTTTTTTAATTTATTACTCTTTTGGTACAGTTAATTATTCAGAAGTTTTTTCAATGGTTCCAGCTTATGTTGAAGAAAAAATTATTTTTTTAGGCTTTGAATTAAGCGTAATTACCTTAATTTGTCTATTGCTATTTATAGGATCAATGGGTAAATCTGCTCAAATTTTTCTACATACATGGTTGCCCGACGCTATGGAAGGTCCAACTCCTGTTTCTGCTTTAATTCATGCTGCAACAATGGTTACAGCAGGAGTTTTTTTAGTTGTAAGGTGTTCACCAATTTTTGAGTATTCTACATTTGCTCTTAATGTAGTTTGTTTAGTAGGTATGACAACAGCTTTTTTTGCAGCAACAGTAGCATTAGTTCAAAATGATATTAAACGTATAATCGCATACTCAACTTGTAGTCAGTTAGGTTACATGTTTTTTGCTGCAGGCGTAGGGGCCTATCATGTTGCAATGTTTCATTTATTTACACACGCTTTTTTTAAAGCTTTGTTATTTTTAGGATCTGGTTCAGTGATACATGCATTTAAAAATGAACAAGACATTAGATTTATGGGAGGTGTCAGACAAAAACTACCTTTAACATGGATATTCATGTTAATTGGTACTTTAGCTCTTACAGGTTTCCCTTTTCTATCTGGCTTTTATTCGAAAGATGCAATTATAGAATTTGCTTTTTTAAAAAATTCCTCGATTGGGTACTATGCTTGTGCAGTAGGTATTTTTACAGCATTGTTAACTTCTATATATTCATGGAGACTTATCTTTAAAACATTTAATGGGAAATATTCAAATGAAAAAGTGCCTTTAGAAAAGATACATGAATCTCCTTTAGTGATGCTGATACCATTATTTATTTTAGCTATAGGATCAATTTTTACTGGCTACTTATTTAAAGACCTATTCATTGGAGAATTAAGTCAAAAAAACTTTTGGAAAGACTCAATTGTTTTTCTTACAAGTTTTGATCATCACCATTTACCATTATGGTTAATATTAATTACTCCAATTTTAGTATTATTATCAATACCAATTTCTTACTACTTATTTACTAATCATGGAAAAATTACAAAAGAAAATAAAAGATTTATAGATAAGTTAATTGATAGAAATAAATTTATTTATAACTTATTATTAAATAAATGGTATTTTGATGAAGTTTATAATTTAATTTTCGTTAATCCTATCAAAAAAATTGGTTTAATATTTTGGAAATATGGTGATATTAAAACTATTGATTATTTTGGTCCAGATGGTTTGGCAAAATTAATAAAATATTTCTCATATAAAGCTGTGAAATTTCAAAGTGGCTACATATATCAATATGCATTCATAATGTTACTTGGATTTTCGGTATTTTTAACTTATTTAATATTGATTTAATGAATTTTCCTATTCTATCAGCACTTACATTTCTACCACTTTTTGGTGCAATATTTATTTTATTAATTAAAAACTCTCCAGAAAACAACAATCTTAATTCAAGATATGTTGCAACATTTACTTCATTTGCAAATTTTTTTTTATCTATTTATTTATGGATTATTTTTGATAATTCTTCTTCAGAATTTCAGTTTGTGGAGACCAAAGAATGGTTAAAGGGATATATTAATTTTAAATTTGGAATTGATGGTATATCAATTCTTTTTATTCTTTTAACAACATTTATTACTCCGATTTGCATTTTATCTATTTCTAAAAGTATAAAGTCTAGAATTAAAGAATTTTTAATAACAATTCTGGTTCTTGAAACTTTAATGATTGGTGTTTTTTGCTCATTAGATTTAATAATTTTCTATCTTTTTTTTGAAGGTGGTTTAATACCTATGTTCATCATTATTGGAGTATGGGGAGGTGAGCGAAGAATTTATTCAGCTTTTAAATTCTTTTTATTTACTTTGTTAGGTTCTGTTTTAATGTTAGTAGCAATAATTTCTATTTTTTGGATCTCAGGTACAACAGATATCTCTCAGTTACTTAATATAACAATTCCTTACGAATATCAGCATTTGTTATGGTTAGCTTTTTTTAGTTCTTTTGCTGTTAAATTACCTATGTGGCCTGTTCATACTTGGTTACCAGATGCACATGTCGAAGCACCAACAGCTGGATCTGTAATTTTAGCGGCCATACTTCTTAAAATGGCAGGATATGGTTTTATTAGATTCTCTTTGGGTATATTTCCAGTAGCTTCAGATTTTTTTACTCCATTGATTTACAGCTTAAGTGTTATAGCTATTATCTATACCTCATTAATAGCTTTAATGCAGGAAGATATGAAAAAGCTTATAGCATATTCATCTGTTGCTCATATGGGATTTGTAACTATTGGTATTTTTACTATAACCCAACAAGGTTTGGAGGGAAGTATAGTTCAAATGATAAGTCATGGAATTATATCTGCAGCATTGTTTTTAAGTGTTGGTGTTCTTTATGATCGAGTACATTCAAGAATGATTTCATCTTATGGTGGCTTGGTAAATATAATGCCAAAGTATGCTTTTTTTTTTATGATATTTACTTTAGCAGCTTTAGGATTGCCAGGAACCAGTGGTTTTGTAGGAGAAATTTTAATTTTAATTGGAGTTTTTCAAAAAAATATATTAGTTGCTTTTTTGGCAAGTCTAGGAATTATATTTGCAGCAGCTTATATGCTTTGGCTGTATAAAAGAGTTATATTTGGTAATTTAAAAAATAAACAATTAGCAAATATTAAAGATTTAAATAAAACTGAAATTTTTAATTTTTTATCATTAACTATTTTAATTATATTTTTTGGTTTTTATCCTGAGCCTTTGTTGATTACTATAAAATCTTCAATAAATAATTTAATAGAAAATTATAATAATAACTTAACAATTTATAAACTTACACTTCAAAGCTAATGAATGAAATAAATTATATTTTACCAGAACTATTTATAATAATTTCAATTATGGGACTTTTAATGATTGGAGTTTTTAAAAAAAATAGTGAAAACCTGGTGTACAATTTAACAATGATTGTTTTTTTGATTTCATTTATTTTACTTTTTAATCATCCTTTTAATTTAACTCATACTTTGTTTAATGAAAATTATAAAATTGATTATTTATCAAGTTTTATGAAATCTATTACGTTAATATCAATTTTTTTTGTTATGCTATCATCTAAAGCTTATGTTAAAGCTATAGGTATAAATAAAGTTGAATACCCTATATTAATCTTAACATCAGTTTTAGGTATGCTGGTAATGATAAGCTCTAATGAACTGATAACTTTTTATATAGGTCTAGAACTTCAATCTTTATCTTTGTATGTTTTGGCTTCTTTTAATAGAGATGAAGCTAAATCTTCTGAGTCTGGATTAAAATACTTTGTACTTAGCGCACTTTCTTCTGGTCTTTTACTCTATGGATGTTCTTTAATTTATGGTTTTACGGGCACAACTAATTTTGATGTTATATCTAGTAATCTCTATGAATTTAACAAAGGAGCTGTGTTTGGGATAGTTTTTATTTTAGTAGGTTTATCTTTTAAAATTTCAGCTGTACCATTTCATATGTGGGCCCCCGATGTTTATGAAGGTTCTCCAACATCCATAACTCTATTATTTTCTATAGCACCTAAAATAGCAGCACTTACAATTTTTATAAGATTTCTATACATTCCATTCATTAATGTTATTGATCAATGGCAAATTATCATAATATTTATTTCTATATCTTCAATGATTTTTGGTGCTGTGGCGGCAATGGGCCAAAAAAATATTAAACGACTTTTAGCTTATAGTTCGATTGGTCATATAGGCTATATCCTTGCAGGACTAACTACAGGATCTAATGAAGGTATACAAAGTTCAATTACTTATTTATCTATTTATATATTTATGAATCTTGGAATTTTTTCCTGCATTTTTATGATGAAAAGAGAGAATACTTATTATGAAAATATAGATGATTTATCAGGGTTATCAAAAAACCATCCAGTTATGGCAATTTGTATGTTGCTATTACTATTTTCTTTAGCTGGTATACCACCACTAGCAGGATTTTTTGCAAAATTTTATGTTTTCATGGCTATTCTAAAATCTGAAATGTACTATTTAGCAATTGTTGGTTTAACAACAACAGTTATTTCAGCCTATTATTATCTAAGAATAATAAAAATTATGTATTTTGATGACGCTAGCAAGCCATTCGATATACAATATAATTATGGAATAAAATTTACGTTGTTTTTGAGCACTATTTTAACACTATTTTATTTTTTATATCCAAGTCCATTGTTTGAATTAATTTTAAATATAAGTTTAATTTAATGAAATTTAAAATTTTTAAATTTAAAAAAATTAATAGTACTAACGATAAAGCTATTAATATGATTAAAGCCAAAAAAGAAGAAAATGGCTTTATTTGTTCTTTAATGCAAAGCAAGGGTAGAGGTAGATATGGAAGTAATTGGAAATCTTTAAAAGGAAATTTTTTTGGTAGTTTTTTTTTTAAATATAATGATAGTTATCCTAAATTTGAAGAATTTAATTTTATAAATATAAAACTTATAATAAATATATTAAAAAAATACATTAAAAAAAATATTATAACATTTAAAAAACCAAATGATATTTTAATAAATAAAAAGAAAATATGTGGTATACTTCAAGAAGTTGTTTCGAAAGGTGAAAATAAATATTTAATTATTGGCATAGGTATAAATCTAGTATCTAGTCCCAAAATTAAAAATTACCAAACCACTAATATATATCATGAAACAAATATAAAACCAGATTTAGATAAGTTTATATTTATGGTAGTTAAAAGTTATGAAAAATTAATTTCTAATATTAAAACAAAAAATAAAAAAGTTTTAAATATAAATAAAAGAAAGCTGATTTAAAGTTTATTATGCAAAGGCTAATAGTTGATATAGGAAATACTGATACTAAAATTTGTATTATTAACTCAAGTTTCAAAATTTTAAAAAAAATTAATTTTAATACTTATAATGTTAAAAAAGTAAATTTTATTAAAAATAAAATTAAATTATTGATTAAAAATAAAAAGATTTATAAAACTGTATTTTTTTCCAGTGTAGTTCCTACAGCATTTAATATTTTTAAAAATGTTTTAAAAAAAAAATTTAAATTTAATTCCTTAGAGATTAAAGATATAAATTTTAAAAAATTAATTAAAATTAAAGTTAATGAAAAACAAATTGGATCAGATAGAATAGCAAATGCTATTGGATCTTATTATAATTACAAATCTGATTGTGTGGTATTAGACTTTGGTACAGCCACAACTTTTGATGTGATTATCGATGGAGTGTATAAAGGGGGTGTAATTGCCCCAGGTCTTTCTCTTTCATTAAATAATTTAATATCTAAAGCTGAACTATTACCATTATTTACAATTAAAAAAAGTAAAAAAGTTATTGGTACAAATACAGTTAGTGCTCTAAGGTCAGGTTTTTTTTGGGGTTATGTAGGTTTAATCGATAATATAATTAATTTAATAAAAAAAGAGTCAAAAAAGAAATTAATAGTAATTTTAACTGGTGGTTTTTCCCATCTCTTTAAAGATGCTATTAAGTCAAAAGCTTTTATTGATGAAGATATTACGATTAAAGGTTTAATACAAATTGCAAAAAATGATAAACATTTGAATACTTATGCATAAAACAGAAGAATTATTATTTTGTCCCTTAGGTGGCTCTGGTGAAATAGGTATGAATATGAATTTATTTGCATTTGGGAAACCTGAAAATCGTAAATGGATTATTGTTGATATTGGCGTTACATTTGCTGATGATACTTTACCTGGGATTGATTTAATTTATCCTGATCCAGGATTTATTATTGATAAAAAAGAGGATGTTTTGGGCATTGTATTAACACATGCTCATGAGGACCATATAGGAGCAATAGTACATATATGGCCTAAACTAAAATGTAAAATTTATTCAACTCCTTTTACTTCAATTTTAATTAAAGAAAAATTTAAAGAGAAAAATATAGATATTGAAAATTATTTAAACATAGTAAAATTAAATGGTAAAATTAATTTAGAACCTTTCAAAATTGAATTTATAACATTGACACACTCTATTTTAGAACCAAATGGACTAAGAATAGAAACACCAGCAGGAGTTATACTTCATACTGGAGATTGGAAAGTTGATCCCAATCCACTAATTGGTGGAAAAATCAACTCAGATAGACTTAAGGAAATAGGTAATGAAGGTGTTTTAGCTATGATATGTGACTCTACTAATGTTTTTAGTGTTGGAAAATCTGGATCTGAGCTTGATGTTCGTAAAAGTATTCTTGAAATTATGCAAAGACTTAAAAAAAGAATTATTGTAACTTCATTTGCTTCCAATGTGGCACGAATGGAAACAATTTTTTATTGTGCTGAAAAAACAGGAAGACAAATTTCACTAGTAGGTCGATCTATGCATAGGATATATAAAGCGGCCAAGCAATGTGGTTACTTACAAAATTTAATTAAACCAATAGATCCACGTGATGCTAAAAATATTTCTAGAGAAAAAATAGTTTATCTTTGTACAGGTAGTCAGGGAGAGCCAATGGGTGCTATGATGAGAATCTCTAGTTATATTCATCCAGACGTTTTTATTGAAAAAGATGATACTGTAATTTTTTCTTCAAAAATAATTCCTGGAAATGAAAAGAAATTATATAAACTTCATAACCAACTTGTAAAGGATGGAATAAATGTAATTTCTGAAGAAAATGAATTTGTTCATGTTTCTGGCCATCCGAATAGAGAAGATTTAAAAGATATGTATAATTGGGTTAAACCTAAGTGTGTTATTCCCGTTCATGGAGAGCATAGGCATATGATAGAGCATATTAATTTTGCCAAAGAGATGCAAGTTCCAAACCCAGTTCAAGTAGAAAACGGAGATATTGTAAAATTTTTTCCAGGGAACAAACCACAGGTTTTTGATAAAGCTCCAAGTGGAAGATTATATGTTGATGGAATTATAAGTGTAGAAGAAAATTCAAAATCAATAAAAGAAAGAAAAACTTTAAGTGGTAGTGGATATATGGAAGTTACTATTCTTGTTACACCAAAAGGCAACATACATAAAAGACCAATCTTTTCCTACAAAGGTCTTCCAATAGAAGAAGAAGATGATTTTATTTATGGTCTAGAAGAAGAAGTTGAAAAAACAACAAAATCCTTTTCATTAAATAACAAGAAACAAGAACACAACTTAATCGATGCCTTAAAAATAGCTTGTAGGAAATATTCAAAGGAAAAAACAGGAAAAAAACCTTTTACTAATATCAATATAGTCAAAATTTAAAAGTATGAATATTTACAACCTAGTAATATAATTAATAAAATGTTTATATCAAAGCTATTCATTCCAATTTTAAAGAACAATCCTTCAGAAGCTAAAATTAAGTCGCATCAACTTATGTTACGTGTTGGTATGATAAAACAATCTTCCGCAGGAATTTATTCATGGCTACCATTGGGGTTTAAGGTAATGAAGAAAATTGAAAAAATAGTTAGAGAAGAGCAAAATAAAATAGGAGCTCAAGAATTATTGATGCCAACAATACAATCAAGTGAAATTTGGAAAGAAAGTGGTCGATATGATGATTATGGTGATGAAATGCTTCGTATAAAGGATCGCCAAAATAGAGAAATGTTATATGGACCAACTAATGAAGAATTGATAACTGAAATTTTTAGATCAAGTATTAAATCTTACAAATCTCTACCTCAGCTATTGTATCATATACAATGGAAATTCAGAGATGAGCTAAGACCAAGATTTGGAATTATGAGATGTAGAGAGTTTTTCATGAAAGATGCTTATTCTTTTGATATTAATGATAATGAAGCTTTACACTCATATAATAAATTTTTTTTATCATATTTGAGAACATTTGTGAGATTAAATTTAACAGCAATTCCTATGGCTGCTGACACAGGACCTATTGGAGGCAATCTTTCACATGAATTTATTATTTTAGCTGATACCGGTGAAAGCAAAATTTTTACTGATAAACGAATTTTTGATTTAGATAGTATAGGCTCAACTTTAGATAAAAAATCTTTAGAAGATTTAAGGGAAAAATATGAAAAGTTTTATGCAGTTACTGATGAAAAATTTAACAAAAGAGAGTTTGAAGAAAAAGTTCTTGAAGAAAATAGACTAGTTACAAAAGGTATAGAGGTAGGACATATTTTTTATTTTGGAGATAAATATTCAAAATCTTTAAATGCAACAGTTGATCTTCCTGGAGGAAAAAAAGACTTTGTAAAAATGGGATCATATGGAATTGGTGTTTCAAGATTAGTTGGAGCTATAATAGAGGCTAAATATGACGATAAAAATGAAATTATGAAATGGCCAGTGAGCGTAGCACCTTATGAGCTAGCTATCATTCCAATTTTTAATAAAAATGACAACACTAATTTAGAAAAAGCAATTAATATTTTTAAACATTTAAAAAAAAATAACATTGATACAATTATTGATGATACGGATGAAAATTTTTCCTCTAAAATTAAAAAATTTAATTTAATTGGTGTCCCTTATCAGATAATTTTAGGAAAAAAAGCAGAAGGTGATTTATTGGAATTTAAAGAAATTGATAAGGAAACTCAAAATCTATCAATTGATGAAATAATAAAAATATTAATAAAAAAAAAAGATAAAATTTGATTTCTACATTAGAAAAAGAAATTACCTTAAGGTATTTGAAAACCAGAAAAAAAGATGGTTTTTTGAATATTATTTCAATTTTTTCATTCATAGGTATAAGTCTTGGTGTAGCCGTTTTAATTATTGTTATGTCTGTTATGAATGGTTTTCGAACAGAACTAATAAATAAAATAGTAGGATTTAATTCTCACATTACTGTCAAACCCTATGAATCTTCTATAGATAAGAATAAATTAAATGATAGTAATCTTCAGTTAATATCTAAAAAATTAATATTCAGTAATTCAGGTGAAGCTGTCATAATAAATAAGGATTATACAAAAGGATTAGTATTAAGAGGCTATAATCAAAAAGATTTTTTGGAGCTCGAAATTGTAAAAAATGAAAATTTTATAAGTAATGCTGAAGAATTAAATAACAATCATATTTCTATAGGTAAAGAATTAAGTTTTAATTTAAATTTAAAGATTGGAGATAAAATTTCAATAATGTCTCCTTTGGGAATAGAAACAATAATTGGAAATTTACCTAAACAGAAAAATTTTATCATAAGTTCAATATTTGAAAGTGGACTTGCTGATTTTGATGCTAATATAGCATTTATAAACTTAAACACACTCGAAGATTTTTTTAATTATGAGATGAGTCAAAGGGTATTAGAAATATATTTAAAGAACCCATCTGATATAGAGAAATTAAAATTAAAAGTACAAAAAGTTTTTGAAAGTTATTATGTTTATACTTGGGCTGATATTAATAGTTCTTTATTTTCAGCACTAAAAGTTGAACGAAATGTTATGTTTATTATTTTATCTTTAATTATAATAGTAGCAGCTTTTAATATAATTTCAGGTCTTACAATTCTAGTCAAAAACAAAACAAGAGAAATTGCCATTCTAAAGTCAATAGGAGTATTAAATAAATCTATTATCAAAATTTTTTTTTTAGTTGGTGTTATAATTGGTACTTCTGCAACATTATTTGGAATTTTTTTAGGTGTGATTTTTTCTTTGTATATAGAAAACTTAAGAGTATTTTTGAGTAGTACTTTTAATATAAGTTTGTTTCCAGAAGAAATTTATTTTTTAAGTAAAATGCCATCTGAAATAAATCCAGGTTCAATTCTTATTATTTCAATAAGCTCAATTATAATTACAATTTTAGTTTCTATTTTTCCTGCTATTAAAGCATCAAAATTAGATCCAGTTAAATCATTAAAGTATGAGTAATTTAATTTCACTTACAAAAATTTCCAAAAATTTTTTTACAAACAAAAAAATTTCAGTTCTAAAAAAAATTAGTTATGAATTTCAAGCAGGTAGAATTTATTCTTTAGTTGGACCGTCTGGTTCAGGAAAATCTACTTTATTAAATATTTTATCATTAATAGATAAGCCAACTAAAGGAACAATAAAAATAGAAGGTAGTGAAATAAACTTTTCCAATTCTATTGTTATTGATAAAATTAGAGCAAAAAAAATTGGTATTATATATCAGCAGAACAATTTACTTTCTGATTTCACAGCTTTAGAAAATGTTTATTTAGCAAATTTATCATTAAGCGACAATAAGGATAAAGCTATAGAAAGGTCAAAACAGATATTAAAAAAAATGGGTTTAATTAACCGTGTTAATCATTATCCATCAGAATTATCTGGAGGAGAAATGCAAAGGATTGCGATAGCAAGAGCTTTAGTAAATGAACCACAAATTATTTTAGCTGATGAGCCAACAGGTAGTCTTGATCAAAAAACAGCAGAAGAAGTTTTTGATATTCTGTATAAAATTAAAGCACCTAAAAGATTAGTAATTTATGCAACTCACAATAGATTCTTTGCTAATATGGCAGATTGTAAATTAGAAATGATTGATGGTAATATTAAAACTATCAATGACAGAAATAAGTAATCAAAAATTTAATCATTTAAAAGTTCATACACAGTATTCTATTTGTGAAGGAGCTATTAAAATTGATGATTTAAAAAAATTTTGTAAGGAAAAAAAAATACAAAGTATTGGTATTTCTGATACCTCTAACCTTTGTGGCGCATTAGAATTTGCAGAAAATTTATCAAAGGCAGGAACTCAACCTATTATTGGAACACAAATAAATTTTAAATTTGATGACACAATTGGCTTATTGCCCCTTATAGCATTAAATGAAAAGGGTTATAAAAAAATTATAGAATTATCTTCTAAATCATATCTTGAAAATGATGTTCTTTCAGTTCCACATGTTGATTTAAAAGACTTATTAGTTACCTCTGATGGTTTAATACTTTTGTCAGGAACAGTCCTAGGTTTGTTTGGAAAATTATTTCAAAAGGGAAAATCTGATGAAATTAAAAAAATTTATAAGGATTTAAAGTCAGTATTTGGTGATAAGTTTTATCTAGAAATTCAACGACATGGAGATGAAAATGAGGTTTATTTTGAAAATTATAATTTAAATATTTCATCAGAATTAGAAATTCCCATTATTGCTACAAATGAGACTTTTTATTTAAATAAAGAAATGCACGAAGCTCATGATGCTTTAATATGTATCGGTACTAAAACTTATATTAATGAAAATAATAGAATTAAATATAGCAATCAACATTATTTTAAATCTCATGAAGAAATGTTACAATTATTTTCTGACCTTCCTGAAGCTCTTGAAAATAATTATAATTTACCTTTTAGATGCAATTTTAAACCAAAGATTTCTGAACCGGTTTTGCCCAATATTAGCTCAGAAAAAGATGGTGATGCAAATAAAATATTGATCAAAGAATCTATAGAAGGTTTAAAAAACAAATTTTTAAAGGTCTTTAAGTTTAGTAATGAAAATTTATCAAAAAATGAAAAGTTTATTTTATATAAAAAAAGACTAGATCATGAATTAAAAATTATAATAGATATGAAATATCCCAGTTATTTTTTGATTGTATCTGATTATATTAAATGGGCAAAAGAAAATGATATACCAGTTGGTCCTGGAAGGGGTTCTGGTGCGGGTTCTCTTGTAGCCTGGTGTCTTTCAATTACCGATGTTGATCCGATAAAATTTAAT
>MDSV01140899.1_pt1 | contig 11925 bp, 9 predicted proteins | sample 810851 | NCBI WGS metagenome assembly MDSV01 (sample SAMN05326640, study PRJNA326480) | marine metagenome | isolation source: seawater | place: Atlantic Ocean: North East | collected 2012 | reverse complement strand
TATATATATATATATAATTAGTATGTCAGGCCTAAAATATCTAATACTAAGATCTTCAGATGACATGAATAAATGGGAAAACCCGACAAAGGATCAAGAAAAATTTATGAATTTATATTTAGAAAGTATAAATTCCAGAGAATCAGATACATATAATGAAGGAATTGAAGAGGCAAACCGAAAAGGAGGCGTTAGTTATGTAAGTTGTCAATATCTAGATAACACCATTAAACCCTATGGATACAAATTGGAGTTCCCATTTGGATTTTATAAACTACTAAGTAAGGAAGCACAAAGAAATGGTTACTCCCCCCGATATATATTTGTGTATGGTATTAAACCTGATGATAAGTATTTATCGGGGCAGGATATTATCCCGCCCGTTAGTAGTATTACACAAGCCACAGTGAACCGTCACTGGACGCACACGAACGGACTGGAGGTGGCCGGCAAGATAGGAAAAAAAAAAAAAAAATCAGCAAAAAAAAAATCAGCAAAGAAAAAAACAGCAAAGAAAAAAATTTAATTTTAATATTTATATTTATATTTTAAATGATAAATATTAAAAACTAAATCACAATTTTATATAATAATTATGATACATCCACTTATTTTAAAAAATCCTACTTTTCCAATTTATCATGAGAGATATATGCAAATCTCTATGATTGATAGACCCGATATTTACTTAGTTAGTTCTATATTATTAGAAACTCTTTCTACTTGTTGTCTTAAAAATACATTAAATAATAAAATATGGTTTTTACCAGTTTATACCGGATATGGAATATCATTTTATACTTTTCCAAAAAGTTTAAATAAATATACTCTAAGTATTGCATATACTATTTGGTGTGGAGGCGGGATTATCTTAACTAATATTTTTGATAGAATATTTTATAAAGAAATTATTACATTTAAAAAAATAATATCAACTGTATTTATTCTATTTGGTGTTTATCTTTCATCTTAAATTATATTTTTTATTTTTTATTTTTTTTACTTTTTTTTCTTTTTTTTGTTTTTTTGCTTCCTATATTTAAGTTTGCCATTTTTGGAATTAATTCATCTAACATATCTTGTTCTGCTAAAAAATTATTTAAATCTCTTAATATGTTTTCTTCTTCTTCTTTTTCTTTATCTGTTTTTATTCTATTAGACTCTAAATTACTATTTTTATATGTTGCATTAGTAGTTATTTTTGAATTAGATGGTATCAAATTATTTTTTTTTGCATAATGTAAACTATCATTACTTTTATCTAATTCATATGCTAAATGTGGTGTTATATATATATTATTATAATCACCTGAACGTGTTATAAAATCTTTTCCAGAAAATTTATTTGATATAATTTCTATTACATTCTTAATTTCTTCTCTTTGTGAAAATTCAAGCACTAATTTATTCATAACTTTAACTAATGGTTTATTAGTGTCACATATTGATTCTATTGATTCAAAATTTAATATTACATCTTCTGTATTTTTATATATTTTACATAATTCTTCTTCGCCACAATTAAGCAAATTTTCTATTAGATTATTTTGTTTTAAACTATTTTCATTTAAATAATCCATAAATTTACTCAATTTAGTATCATTATCTATACTATTATTTGTTAAATAATCAATAAATATATTTATATTCATTGAAGTTAATTCACTTATTAAATTTTTACTTTCATATAAATAATTTAAAAATGTTTTACAATCATCGCTTATTCCTGGTTTAGTTAAATAAACTAGTCTAAATAATTGTGGTTGAGATAATAATTTTAATGATTTATTTAATATATCTAAATCTACTTTATTATTACATGCATCATCAGATTTATTTGCAAATGTATTTATTTTTTTAAAAATACTAACTATATTATTTGGAAGACCATTAAAAGGTTTTTTAAATTGATTACATGTTTTTAATCTGATTAATAAAAAACCATGATTTTTATTATCTATTACTATTTCTTTAGTTTTCAAATTTGTATTTTTTTTATTTATAGTCTTTTTAGAATTAGGTTTAGGATTAGACACTAATTTTTGTTTTTTTGTTTTATTTTTTTTCTTTCTTTCTTCTTCTTCTATTTCTTGTAATTCTTGAAAAGTCAAATTTCTCTTTTTTGTTGGTTCATTAACTGGTTTTGTTTGTGATCTAGTTACTCTTGTTATTTTTCTTTTTGGGGAACCACCATGATTTTTATAATATTTATAACTTTCTAATATAGTTTTTTTATTAGGAACTATTGCAAAATCCATATCACTAAATTTTAAAATTTGAGAAAATCTATCTTTTAACTCAGTTGTCAATAAATATATATTTAATTGTAATATATTTATAATTTCTAAACTATCATTATATGTATTAACTTTATTATCAATATACAAATTAGTATATAATAATGATTTTATATTATATAAAATTTCCTTTAATAATGATTCTTGTTTTTTATTATTTTTAATTTTACTATAAAATTTTTCTATAAATTTATCATAATTTAAAGATTCATCTGAATTATATAATATTGTTAATATTTGAAAAAATATTTTTAAAGGATTACCTCCTGCAACTGTAATTATTAAAGGTTGATTAATATATTGTGAAGATCCATCTCCACCATTTAAATAATTCATTGTAAATTTAAATAATTCATTAAAATTTGCATGTGTTATTGATATAATATGAGGTAATATTTGTTGATTTATATTTAAATCTATTATTTTTTTTAATTCTATATCAATTGATATACAATAATCTAATAAATTATATATATCTTTTCTTTTATAAAATTTATCATCTTCTTCATCTTTTAAAATAATTTCTAATTCATTTTTATATTTTTCAAGTGTTTCTGTAATACCATAATTTAATCCTTGCATATTTTTTAATTTTCCTGTTTCAAATCCTTTTAGTCCAATTGTAGATGATGCAGTTAAATCATATAATTCTCCCGCAAAACTTTTTCTATTTATAGTCCACATAATATTATTATTATTAAAATATATAAATATAATATTAAAAATATTTATCTATATATTTTTAATATTTATGTGTGGTATTGTTTTTATTTTATCAAAAAATAATTCTAATATTATTAATTATATATTAAATGCTTTAGAATTAATACAAAATAGAGGTTATGATTCTATGGGTATATGTTTCTATAATAATGAAGAGAAAAAATACGAAATACAAAAATATGCATCTAAAAATACTAGCGATTGTTATATTCTTCTTGAAAATTTCTTTTTATCAAATTTAATTAAATCTAATATTGCATTAGGACATACTAGATGGGCAACACATGGCAGTAAAACTGATATAAATGCACATCCACATATTTCAAATTATAATAATATAATTTTAGTTCATAATGGTATAATTAATAATTTTATGAAAATTAAGTCTATGTTAATTGAAAATAATTTTACATTTTTTAGCGAAACTGATACAGAAGTTATTGCTAACTTAATAGAATATTATCTTTTATATATGTCTAATAATATTGAAGATGCTATTCAAAATACTATTAATCAATTAGAAGGAACTTGGGCATTAATTATTATTTATACTAAACAACTTGATACATATTATGTTACACGTCATGGTTCACCATTATTATTAGGCACTAATGAAAATTATACTATTTGTACTTCTGAATCAAATGGATTTGTTGGTTTAATTTATGATTATATTGTTTTAGATAATCATGATATTATTAAAATAACAAATAATAATTATAAATCTATAAAAAATAGAGAATATACTATAAAAAAAATATCTTTTGATTCAATTATTGGTACTAATAATGAATATAAACATTGGATGATTAAAGAAATTATAGAACAGCCTGAAACTATACAAAAAGCATATAATTACGGTGCAAGAATCTTAGATAATAATATTAAATTGGGTGGATTAGAACAACTTTCTCTTATTTCTGAATATATTGAATATATTTTATTAATTGGTTGTGGAACTAGTTATAATGCCGGATTACTTGGAGAATTATATTTAAATTCTAATAATAAATTTATATGTGTTAAATCTATTAATGCGTCCGAATTCACTATAAATACTATTCCCAAAATTAAAAATAAAAAAAAAATTTTATGTATTTTTTTAACTCAATCTGGTGAAACAATTGATGTTTATAATTGTTTAAATATTTGTAAAAATAATGAATGTATTACATTAGGCGTAGTTAATACTGTAGACTCTTTAATTGCGAGAGAAGTAGATTGTGGTGTATATTTAAATGCTGGTTCTGAAATTAGTGTAGCATCAACTAAATCCTTTACTTCTATGATAATTGTATTATCTCTCATTGAAATGTGGTTTAATAATAACTATTTTAATAATAGTAAAAAAATAAATTCTTTGCGCAGTCTCTCTAATACAATTACATCTTTTATATATGATTTTCAATTTTTAAAATCATTAGAAAATATCGCAAATTTTATTTGTAACAAAAATATTAATAATATTTTTATTTTAGGAAAAAATAAATTATATCCTGTTGCCTGTGAAGGTTCGCTTAAAATTAAAGAAGTAACATATATTCATTGTGAAAGTTTTTCTGCAGGATCTCTTAAACATGGACCATTTGCATTATTAGATTACAGTAATTTAACTATATTATTAATTGATTATAGTGATAAAAATAATTATAATAATTTGAAATCAACTTTTTATGAAATTTTAGGGAGAGAAACTAATATTATTATTATTACTAATTCAAAAAATGTAGTAGAAGAATTAAATATTAATAATGTTAAATATATTATTATACCTATGTTAGAACATTATAATGAAATCATATTTACTATTGTATTACAATATCTCTCTTATAATATTTCTATTACTAAAGGATTAAATCCTGATAAACCGAGAAATCTTGCCAAAGTAGTCACTGTTGAATGATTACTTACGCATAAACCTATTCATCGACCACCTGCTAATTACTTCTTGTTTTTCTATTACATTTGGCTTTAATTTATTAAATATAGTTAAATCTTGAATATAATATTTTTCGGTATAAGGATCTATTTCTGTAGTATATTTTTTTATATTTATCATAAATTCTTTATTATTTTTTTTTATTGTTTTTTCATCATTCAATACTATATCATATTCTAAATTATATATATTTTTTAAATTATCAATTAATTTTTTTTTATTATAGTTTTTCGGATCATTATTACTTATTAGTTTAGTATTTGTGATATTAGTATTGATTATTTTATTTGATTTTATTTTATAAAATATATCTCTATTTATTTTTATATTACACATTATTGCCCTATCATACATTACATTATCCTCTATACCCCACCCATATAAATTAGGAAAACCATTACATGTTTCATAATCTATACCAGTTATTGAAAAAATACCACCTAAAGTATAGGTAAAACCATAAAAATGTTTTATTATTCCTTTTTTCGTTTCATAATTTAATATATTTTTTTCACAAGGAACAGTATCCACATCATTAAAAACAAATGTTATATTCTTATAATCATTTGGATATTTATTTTTTACTGCTAGAAAACCTATATTTTTTGTTGCCCCTCTACTAAATGGTTTATTTTCTAACTGATGACTATAATATATTTCATAATTACCATCATTATAATCTTCCATAATATATCTCATATAAATAGAAAAATGTATTTTGTCTTCTTCTCTATTTTTATATGGAACTATAAATACTATTTTAGGCACAACACTCATTATATTATTATTTATATAATATATTAAATAATTATATATTATCCATATTTATTTAATATTACCGCAGGAATTAATTCATTTTTATGTAACTCTAATTTTTTATAACATTTATTTATTGTAACTTCGCTTATTTTTGATATATTATTTATTGTACTTTTTGGAATATTTAAATTACATATTTGAGATACAAAATATATAATACCACCAGCAATTGAATGTGGTGTATTTTCCGGTATTAAATTTTTTTTTTCTATTTTATGTGCTATGAACTTACATAAATTTGTTAATTCATTATTTATATTTAATTTACTGCAATATCTCTCAATAAATGATAATGGTGTAGTCTTATATAATGTTAATAAATCATTTGTATTATTTTTATGCTGTATATTATTTATTATAGATAATGCATTCTTACATCCTTTTGTTGCACTTGTATTATCTAAATTAAATATATCTGCTATTTCTTTTGCCGTTCGAGGATAATTGTTTACTCTACACGATATATATATTGATGCTGCAATTATACCATCTCTATTTAATCCTCGAAATGTTTTTGCTTCTGATATTTGTTTATGAAATCTTGTTGCATCATCAATTATCATTTTTGGTATTCCTGCATTTTGAGATATTATAGTTATTAATTGAAATTCATCATATTGAGATTTCTCTTTATATGGCATTGATTGCCAATCAGTATATCTTTTTATCTTATGCATTTCATAACTTGATTTTCCTGGACATAATACCTTACAACTATATGATGATTCTTGTAATAATGGATTTATCGGCATTCCACATCTTGTTGGATCACTATTTTGATTATCATCTGCACCATAAAATCTCCATTCTGCGCTTTGATCTAAATTATCTTTATATATTATACCGCATTTCTTATTTGGACAACTTAAAAATCCTTCATCTCCCAAAAATAAATGTGTATTGCATGAACTACATATCTCGTTGTCAATTTTTGTAATTGTCTCTGATGTTCTATATACACATTCTAATTTGGACTTATTTATCTCACTATTTGATTCGTCACTTATTTCAGTATCAAATAACATCCACATTTTTTTTATATCTTTAGGTTTTGATAATTTCTCTCTATTCTTTTTTGTTATATTATTATTTTCATTTGGACTTTGTTCTTTATATACATCTTTTTTTATATCCATATATTTGTCTCGTATATTAATTAATTTATATTTAAACCAATTTATTATATATTATTATCAATTTTATAATAAATAATTTTATTTAGATATTATAATTATGGATAAAATCTTTAATTTTGATTTCTTATTTACAACTTCAAATGATTCCACTAAGTTATCTAAAAATTTAGTTAATAAAAAATTTGATGAATTTATTAAAGAATCTTTTGCTAATTATCTATATAATTCTGCTATTTTTAATAAATATGCACAAATTTATGACGGCGACACTTCTTTTACACATGAATGCAGAGACCTATATATTCTCTCCGAGCAATTATATTTAAATGCTATAAAAAAAATTAGAGTACCATTTGATATCAAATTTAATAAATCTAAAGATCTCTATATTTTTGATTTAAATGATATACAAAATCACGATTTTATTTTTAAAAATAGTACTGACGGAAGAATATTTAGACCAAAAAAACAAAAATATTTATGTAAAATTATATCTCTTGTTTTTGTCAAATTATATATATTAATTAAAGGTATTTATAGCACATTTAATCACAATTTAACATATAATGAATTTGTTTTATCTAAAAAAAAATTAAAATCTACTAAACCATCAATAGACGATTCATATGATGATTTACCTCATAATAAACCTAATGATATATCCGATGATTCACCCGAAAATTCACCCGATGATTCACCTGAAAATTCACCCGATGATTCACCTGATGATTCACCCGATGATTCACCCGATGATTCACCTGAAAATTCACCCGATGATTTACCCGATGATTTACCCGATGATTTACCCGATGATACACTTGAAGAATTATCGAATCAGAATGGTGGAGGAATAATTGATATGATTAGTAATTTTAATATTTCTAATTTATTTAATCGTAATTCTAATAAAAATAATGAGGATGAAAATATAGAAGATGCTGATAAATATTATGAAAAACAATTAAACAGCCCACCATCTGATGATGATGATGATGATAAGAATGATGATAATGGTGATAATAATGATAATGATGAAAAATCCAAATATAAAAGTACTAAAAAAATAAAATATAACAATATATTTTTAGCATTTATTAATTCCATTTTTAAACAGGATATTAACGCCAATGAAAGTGATCTTACTATGGATTTACCTAATAATTTAGAAGAATTTATTTCTAATCTTAATAATTCTGATATATTTGATATATTATGTGATACAGATTATCTTTATAATGTTTTCAATAAAAATATACTTTTTAATAAAAATAATTTAAACAAAGTATATGAAACATCACCTATTATATTAAATAAAATTAAAAATTTAGAAAAAGAAATGATTTCTCAATATAGCAATAAATTAGATAAAAAAGACCAAAAACTTAAATCTACATTTAAAAAAATACAACAGTATAATAAATTATGTAAAAAATTAAATAGCAAATTTTATGTTAAAGATGAATCTCGTATATATGAAAGAATTATTAAAATTGTAAAAAAAATGTTTACTGATTATACTAGTAATCGTAATAAATTATTTACTGATATAATACTTAATATTTTCGAATTTAATGAAAAAATTATTAAAAATCCAAGTAATGATACAGAAGAAGTCAAAAACAATATTATCAGAATTAAAGATAATATTACTTATATAGAAACAGTTAAACTTACCACAAATGCTAAAGATATAATTTACGATTTACATATTAATTTTTTTAATGAACTTATCAATATTTTTGCTCTTTTAAATGAAACTAATGTTATTTCTGAAGAAAATATAGAAACTATTAATTCTAGTGAATCTGATGTTAATTCTGAATCAATACAGGAAACTGCGCCTGAATCACCACCTGAATCACCACCTGAATCACCACCTGAATCACCACCTGAATCAGCACCTGAATCACCACCGGAATCACCGCCTGAATCACCACCTGAATACAAATTAAATACTGATGATAATAATCAACAATTTGGAGGTAAAAAATATAAAAAAAAAAACTAAAAAAAATACAAGAAAAAATAAAAAAAAACTAAAAAAAACTAAAAGAATTAAAAAAAACTAAGAATTTATATCTAATTTTTTTAATAAACTATTACTATATATTAAATTACCAGATGGATTATATGATTTTATATCTTTATAATCTTGTTTTGATTTAGTAATTTTATTTTTATTATTACTTATTATTAAATTATCATAATTATATTCATTATTATTATTATTATAATTATTATTATTATTATTATTATTATTATTATTATTATTATTTTCTTCATAGTTATTATCAACTAAATTACCATACTCATCTACTATTTTACCTGTTTTTTTTTTAATTTCATTTCTTACATAACTAGGAACCCAATGTTTCCAACTTATAAATAATAAATTTGGATGAGTATATCGAACTATAAAACCATTATCGCGTAACTTTTCTATCACATAAACAGTACAATCTGCATGATTATATTTAGGAACACCTATCATCATTTCGGGCATAATATACCAACAACATTGTTCATTTACTAATTGTTTAGAAATATATTTAATTTTATTGTGTATACGTATTAAAATTTTATTATAATTATTTAATATATTCATATCTTGTTGTTGTTTTTTAATATATAACTCATCCATATTCAATTTTATAGATTCATCATTATTATCTGATTTATTTGTTAAATTATATAATGAATCGTTCATAATATAATATTAAATATAATATTATATTAAAATTTTACAAATAATAATAATAAATGACTATTAAACATATTGTATTATGTGGAGGAGGTCCAATAGGAATGATATCTTATGGCGCAATTAAAAATCTTATTAATAATAAAATTATTAAATATGAAAATATTAAATCTGTTTATTCAACATCAGTTGGTTGTTTTATTGCTTTATTTATTTTATTAAATCTTGATTATGAATGGATTGATGATTATCTTATTAAAAGACCATGGGAAAATTTAATAAATTTTTCATCTGTTGAATATTTTAATATATTTTATACTAAAGGATTATGTGATGAAAATTTCTTTATTAACTGCTTTAAACCCTTATTTTTAGCGGCAGATATTCCTATTAATATTACACTTAAAGAATTTTATGAAATAAATAAAATAGATTGGCATATTTTTACTTCTAATTTGAGTAAATTTTCTAAAGTTGATCTTAATCATAAAACTCACCCAAACTTATCTGTTATACAAGCAATAATAATGAGTTCAAGTATACCTATATTAATTAAACCACCATATTATAATAATGAATATTATCTTGATGGTGGTATATTTACCAATTGTCCATTATCAGAATGTATAAAAAATGAAAAATGCAATGAAAACGAAATAATTTCTTTCGAAAATGATAAGCGTGATCCTATTGATATATCCAATACTTATTTTAATAATAAATTAAATAATTCTAATAATGAACTAAGTTCTAATATTAATTTATTTAACTTTCTTTTATATATTATAAAAACATTATTTAAAAAATTTATGGTAATTGGTAATGAAAATTATTTTAATATTAAAAATACTATTAATGTTTGTATTGCATCTGATCATTTAGATATTAACTATTGGATATATGTATTAAATAATACTGATGAGCGCTTACGACTTATTAAACTCGGTGAAGAATTAGGTAACATATTTACTAATAAATATAATTATACTGATATATCTAATATTAATACTGATATATCTAATATTAATACTTATATATCTAATAATTATACTAATATATCTAATATTAATACTAATATATCTAATATTAATACTGATATATCTAATAATTATACTGATATATCTAATAATTTTATAAATAATGATATATCATTTGAAAATATAATAATAGAATCATTAAATATATAAATTATTACACCTTTATTTTATAGATTCTAAAAATTCTATTAAATTATTTTTTGTTATTTTAGCATCAAAATCATAAACATCACTTTTATATATTAATTTTACAGTTGGATAACCTTCTATATTATATTTATCCGCTAAATCTTTTTGTTCATCACAATTTATAGTTGTTAAATATATATTATAATCTAAATTTCTAGTTATATTATTAATATATGTCTGAAATTTACTCCATTCTGGTTTCGCCTTTTTACAATATGGACACCATTCTGTATAGAAATACATTATACGTATATCTTCTGAATTGTTTTCTTTATTTATAAATTCTTTATTTAATTTATGTTCTGATAGTTTAGGTCTTATATATGATTTATATATATAAAATGCTAAACCAAATATAAATAGTAACCATATAGTAGAAAAAAATATTAATTTTTTATCATTAATTATATCATTTAAATTTTCTTTTATTATTTCTAAAAAATCACTTATTATCTTCATTATATATATAAATTAAATATATTTAATTTTTAAAATCTTTACTTAATATAATATGCAAAAAACAAAAAAAAAAATAAAAATATCAAAAACTTATACAAAAAAAGATTATCATAGTGGGGATGGCATGGTTACTAGTACTTGGGGTCCCGCTATGTGGCATTATTTACATACTATAAGTTTTAATTATCCCACTAATCCTAGTAAATTCCAAAAAAATAAATACAAACAATTACTTTTAAATTTACAACACACTTTACCATGTAAATATTGTAGAATTAATTTAATTAATAATTTCAAAAAATATCCATTAACTAATAAAATATTTAATAATAGAGATTCATTTTCTCGTTATATTTATAATTTACACGAATTAATTAATAAAATGTTAGGAAAAAAATCAAATTTAACTTACTGCCAAATTCGAGACAGATATGAAAATTTTAGATCTCGATGTACAATTGAAAAACCTAAAATATTTAACTTTACTAAAAAAAATAAAGAAAAAGGTTGCACTACTGCTCTATATGGTAATAAAGCAAAATGTGTTCTAAGTTTTGTTCCTGCTAATAAAAAATGTAAAACTATGAAAATTGATAAAAAATGCTTAAAGAAAAAAATTTATATT
>MDSV01232139.1_pt1 | contig 11927 bp, 10 predicted proteins | sample 810851 | NCBI WGS metagenome assembly MDSV01 (sample SAMN05326640, study PRJNA326480) | marine metagenome | isolation source: seawater | place: Atlantic Ocean: North East | collected 2012 | reverse complement strand
TTAAAAATTTTAAAATTATTTTATTTGAGTTTATGTCGGCCTGAGTTAATGGTGTTTTATCTTTTTTGGTTTGTATAATTAAGCTTGAATTATAAAAATATAAAATCTCAGTCCCAGCATAAAGAGCTGCTTTAATTGATAATTTAAGTAATTCATAATGATTCATTTACTCTTTGCAATACCAATCTATTGTTTCTTTTAAACCATCATCAAAATTATAAAATGGATAATATTTCAAAATATCTTTTGCTTTGCTGATCGATGCTAAAGAATGTGGAACATCACCAACTCTATTTGGACCATTTAAAATTTTAACTTTTAAAATATTTTTATCATGTTTGGACAGTAATTCTCTTATTGAATAAGCTACTTTATTTATAGGTATTCTTTTTCCACAAGCAACATTAAAAACCTCACAGAGACTATTATTATTAGACTCAACAGCAAGTAAATTAATTAATTGAACGTTTTTTATATAAGTAAAATCTCTAGAAAATTTACCATCACCATTAATAACAGGACTTTTATTTTTAAGAAATTGATTTATGAATTTTGGTATAACTGCAGCATAGGGGCCATTAGGGTCTTGATTTGGACCAAAAACATTAAAATATCTTAAGCCTATTGTTTTTAAACCATAAATTTTTGAAAAAATCTCTGCATAATCTTCATTTATACTTTTTGTTAGAGCATAAGGTGACATAGGTTTACCTACCATGAGTTCTTTCTTTGGTAAATCTTCATTATCACCATAAACGGAGCTACTTGATGCGTAAATAAATTTTTTAATTTTATTTTTTTGAGCTTGAAATATAACATTTAAAAAACCTTGAACATTAACATCATTTGAAGTTATAGGATCTTTAATAGATCTTGGAACAGAACCTAAGGCAGCTTGATGAGAAATAAAATCAATATTTTCACAAATACTTTTGCAAAGAGACAAATCTCTAATATCCCCCTCTATAAATTCAAAATTATTATTTCCAAAAAGATCAATAATATTTGACTTATTCCCAGTCGAATAATTATCTACAGCTCTCACATAATAATTATTTTTTAAAAAAAATCTACATAAATGACTTCCAATAAATCCGGCTCCACCAGTTATTAAAATTCTTTTATTTTTCATCAAAACATCTAGAGTGATTGATCAGAAAAATCATTAATTTTTCCTTTCACATCGTAAATTAAAGTTCCTTGATTTTTTATCTTTTTGTAATTTATTTGTTCAAAAATTTTGTGACTAACTGCATGAACAACTAATTTATATTTTTTTGAAGGCATAGAATTAAATACTTCAAAGTTATAAATGGATTTGAATTTTTCAGAATCCACCCATGGATCATAAACATCAACATTATACCGCAACTTTATTAAATAATTAACCATATTAATTACTTTTGTATTTCTAAAATCTGGGCAGTTTTCTTTGAATGTAACACCTAATACTAATATATCTAGATTATTAACATTAGTGTCTGATTTTTTTATTAATGAATCAATTTGCTCAGCAACATATTGACTCATTGAATCGTTTAAATATCTTCCTGATAAAATAATTTCAGGTTCATAACCTTTATTAATTGCTATATCAGCCAAATAAAATGGATCAACTCCAATACAATGTCCACCTACTAAACCTGGTTTAAAATTTAAAAAATTCCATTTAGTACCTGCAGCTTTTAATACCTCATTAGTATCAATATTTAATAAATTAAAAATTTTTGCCAATTCATTAACAAAAGCAATATTGATATCTCTCTGAGAGTTTTCGATTACTTTAGCTGCCTCTGCAATTTTAATAGAAGGTGCTAAATATGTTCCTGCATCAATTATAGAACTATATAATTTGTCAATTATTAATGCCGAATATTTATTTGATCCAGAGGTTATTTTTAAAATTTTTGTTAGAGTTCTTGTTTTATCTCCAGGGTTGATTCTTTCAGGTGAATATCCAACATAAAAATCTTTATTGAATTCTAAATGACTATTATCTTCAAGAATTGGAATACAAATTTCTTCGGTTGCTCCAGGGTATACTGTCGATTCATAAACTACAATATTATTTTTAGAAAGAATTTTACCAACCATTTTAGATGCAGATCTTAAAGGTTGAAAATCAGGTTTATTATTTTTGTCTACAGGTGTAGGTACTGTAATTATGTAAATATCACAATTCTTAAGTTCTGAAAGATTACTGGTGGGCTTAAAGCCTAATAATGATGACTCAAAATTATTAATTAATGTTGATTTTAAGTCATTGTCTTCAACTTCGAGTGTAGAATCATGACCTTTTTTCAATGATTTCACTCTCTCAGAATTAATATCATAACCAAGAGTTTTATATTTTCTCCCAAATTCAACAGCCAATGGAAGTCCAACATATCCTAATCCAATAATACCAATTTTGTTAATTTTCATTATTTAATATCTATAGTAATCCGGCTTATAAGGTCCTTCAACTTTTACACCTATATAATCAGCTTGCTCCTGATTTAATTCTTCAAGTTCAACCCCAAGCTTTTCCAAATGAAGTTTAGCAACTTTTTCATCTAAGTGTTTTGGAAGCATATATACTTTATTTTCATACTTATCAAAATTATTCCAAATTTCAAGTTGAGCAAGTGTTTGGTTTGTAAACGAATTACTCATTACAAAACTTGGATGACCTGTGGCACATCCAAGATTCACTAATCTTCCCTCAGCTAATATAATAACCTCTTTTTCATCGATTTTGTATAAATCAACTTGAGGTTTAATTTCAATTTTAGTATGACCATAATTTTTATTTAGCCAAGCCATATCAATTTCATTATCAAAATGACCAATGTTACATACAATAGCTTTATCCTTCATTAATCTAAAATGTTTTTCCTTCAAAATATCTTTATTGCCTGTTGCAGTTACAATAATATCAGCATTTGCAATAACATTTTCTAATTTTTTGACTTCATACCCATCCATTGATGCTTGAAGTGCACATATTGGATCAATTTCAGAAACAGTAACAATCGCACCTGCTCCACTAAAAGAACCCACAGTACCTTTTCCAACATCCCCATATCCAGCAACAACAACTCTTTTTCCTGCCATCATAACATCTGTTGCTCTTCTTATTGCATCTACAGCACTTTCCTGACACCCATATTTATTATCAAATTTTGATTTTGTAACAGAGTCATTAACATTTATAGCTGGTAATGGAAGAGTGCCTTTTTTAACACGTTCATACAACCTGTGAACACCTGTTGTGGTTTCTTCAGAAAGGCCTCTTATTTCATCTACGAGGTTTGGATAGTGATCTAAAACTAAGTTTGTTAAATCTCCCCCGTCATCAAGAATCATATTTAGTGGTTTTCCTTCTTCACCAAAAAATAATGTTTGCTCTATACACCAATTAAACTCCTCTTCATTCATTCCTTTCCAAGCATATACGGGGATTCCTGCTGCTGCTATTGCGGCAGCTGCATGATCTTGCGTAGAAAAAATATTACAAGAACTCCATGTAACTTCGGCCCCTAACTCCACTAATGTTTCAATTAAAACAGCAGTCTGTATTGTCATGTGCAAACACCCTGCAATCCTAGCTCCCTTCAAAGGTTTTTTTGAACCATACTCTTTTCTAATTGACATTAAGCCAGGCATTTCTGCTTCGGCTAATTTAATTTCTTTTCTTCCCCAATCTGCAAGAGATATATCTTTTACTTTAAAGGGTATATATTTTTTCTTCATTTTTTAAATATTAAAATTATTTTTTATTTGTTTGACAAAATCTAATTTTTCCCATGTAAAAAGTTCAACTTTCTTTTCAATAGAATTACCAGATTTATCAATAAATTTTTTATTAATTATTTCATTTTTTCTACCCATGTGACCATAAGATGCTGTTTCAAAATAAATTGGATTTCTTAATTTTAGTCTTTTCTCTATGAAATAAGGTCTCATATCAAAAATTTTCTCAACTTGACGAGCAATTTCAGAATCAGAAATTTTTAGATTTGATGATCCATATGTATCAATAAATATTCCCATTGGTTCTGCTACACCTATTGCATAACCAACCTGAACTAGACATTGTGATGCTACACCTGCAGCAACAAGATTTTTTGCTATATGTCTAGCAGCATAAGCTGCGCTTCTATCAACTTTACTTGGATCCTTTCCTGAAAATGCACCACCACCATGTGCACCTTTTCCACCATAAGTATCAACAATTATTTTTCTTCCAGTTAAACCTGTATCTCCGTGGGGGCCTCCAATTACAAATTTACCTGTAGGATTAATATGATATTGAATTTTATCATTAAATAGATCTTTATAATTAGGATACTTCTCAATTACTCTTGGAATTAAAATATTTTTTATATCAGATTTGATTTTATTCAACATGTTGTCTTCAGAATCAAAATCATCATGTTGTGTTGACACAACTATCGAAACAATTTTAGTTGGATGGTTTGTGTCAGAATATTCAATTGTAACCTGAGATTTAGAATCTGGTCTCAAATATTTTATCTCTTTACACTCTCGTCTGAAATTAGCTAATTCAACTAGAATTTTATGAGACAAATCTAGAGCTAATGGCATGTAATTCTCTGTTTCGTTACAAGCGTAACCAAACATTATTCCTTGGTCGCCAGCTCCTTGACTTTCCAAATTTTCTTTTTCAACACCTTGATTAATATCAGGTGATTGTTCATGTAAATATGACTTTACATCACAACTTTTAAAATCAAATAAATACTCAGGCTCAGTGTAACCAACCTTTTCAATAACTTCCCTCGCAATTTGTATTTCATTAATATTTGACTTTGATTTAATCTCGCCAGCTAAAACAACTAAATTAGTTGTAACTAATGTTTCACATGCAACTTTTGAATTTTTATCAAATGCTAAATAATTATCAATAATTGCGTCGCTTATTTGATCAGCTAATTTATCGGGATGACCTTCACTAACTGATTCGGATGTAAAAATATAACTCATACTTATAAATTTAATTTACTGCTCTACCCTTCATGTTTTCCCAATCTCTAATTTTTCTAACCTTATTGTTAGTTTTCATAGCAGATTTTAAAACATTATTTGTCGTGCCTAGTTTTTCCGTAAGACTTATTAAGGCTGATAAATCTTTAGGGAAACAATGTCCACCAAATCCAAAATCACCATCAGGCCCCGGGACGTTTAAATGTGAGTTGCCTATCCTTTTATCATGAACTGAATATTCGATCACTTTATCATAATCTAAATTTAACTTCTCACATATTTCAAAAATTTCATTTGCAAATGAAACTTTCGTAGCTAAAAGACTATTAGTAAAGTATTTAATCATTTCAGCATGGGTAGAACCAGTTTTTATAATGTTTGTATTGGGAAAGACTCTAGAATAAATATTTTTTATGATTGTTGTAGCTGGTCTAGGGCCACCTATTATAATTCTATTTTGATTATTAAAGTCATCTATCGCATTTCTTTCTGTTAAAAACTCTGGATTAAAAACAATCTGAATTTTTTTATGAATTTTATTTAGTTTTTCAGTGGTTCCAGGTGGGATAGTTGATTTATTTACTAGAATTATACCACTTGAATCTGAAAATAAATCAATTACAGACTCAACAACAGTTGTATCACAGCTTCCATCCTTTTTCATTGGCGTTGGAACACAAATAAAAACTACCTTACATTGATTTTTAATTTCATTAATTGATGAATTACAGATCTCATCATTTAAATCAAATGAATAAACACTATAAAAATTTTTGAATTTTTGATAAACAGCATTACCAACAAATCCTTGCCCTATTATTCCTATATTCATAGCTTCGCCATTACAATCACATTTAAAGATTGCAAAAATAAATATTTTAATTTTCTAGTCAAGCTTCAAAAACAACTAAGCTATTTTGAAAAGTACCAGTAGAGGAAATTAAAAAATTAACTTTTCTATTTATTTCCTTTTCAATTTTTGGTTGTATGTCATCTAAATATTTCCTATTTATATCCTTTCCTACTATTAAAACTTCAATTAATCCACTATCAATGCCCATTGCATAGTCTCCAAGTAAAATTATTTTTTCAATTTTTCCAATTCTGTTAAGTATCTGGTTTATTATGTCTTCTATCCCAAGGTGTTTTCTGACTATTGATTGTAGAACATCAAATAGAGGATGGTTTACATTAGCAGAATAAATAATTTTATTAGTCTCCGACTTTTTTATTAGGTAACCTGCATTAGTTAAATTATTTAATTCTTTTCTTACTGAATTGGTTGATTCGCCAAACTCATTAGCCAAAGAATTCAAATATCCTGTATTAGCAATATTTATAAAAAACTTAATTAATAAATTAAGTCTAGTCTTAGATGTTATGATTGAATCTAACATAATTTAAGTAACAAAAGTACTTAATTAAATCGATATATTTATGTTAAATTTGGAGTTGTGTCAAAAAGTTTACTAATAACTGGTGTTGCAGGTTTTTTAGGTTCCCACTTATGTGATTTATTTTTAAAAAAAAAATTTAAGGTTTTTGGAATTGATAATTTAATTACGGGTGATTTAATAAATTTAAAACACAATATAAATAATAAAAACTTTAAATTTATTAATCATGATGTATGTAATGAAATATTTTTAAATGAGAAAATTGACTATATATTACATTTTGCATCACCAGCTAGTCCACAAGACTACCTAAACTATCCAATTGAAACACTAAGGATAGGCTCAAAGGGTACTGAAAACATATTAAGTTTTGCAAAAAAAAATAATGCTACAATTTTATTAGCTTCAACATCTGAAATATATGGAGATCCTGAAAAGCATCCTCAAAGTGAATTATATTTTGGGAATGTTAACCCAATTGGGCCCAGAGGTGTTTATGATGAAGCAAAAAGATACTTAGAGGCTATGTCGATGGCTTATTTTAGAAAGTTTAATCTAAATATTAAAATTGCCAGGATTTTTAATACTTATGGACCGAGAATGAGGAAAAATGATGGGAGAGCAATTCCAAATTTTATAAATCAATCAATTAATAGAAAAAAATACACTCTTTATGGTGATGGTAATCAAACAAGATCATTTTGTTATGTAAGTGATACAACAGATGCAATATTCAAACTACTATTTAGTAATTACAACAACCCTGTTAATATTGGCAATCCTGATGAGTATACCTTGAATCAACTTTTGAAATTAATAAACCAAATTAACAACTATACTAATGAAATAATATTTAAGAAGCTTCCTGAAAATGATCCAAAAAGAAGAAAACCTGACATAAGTCTGGCAAAAAAAATACTAAATTGGGAACCCAAAATTTCTCTAAGAGATGGCTTAATTAAAACAATTGATTATTATAATAATTTAAACAAGGAATAGAATGAAAAATATTTTGATTTTAATTTTAATTTTTGGATTAATCAATTCCTGTTCATACCCAGAAATGTCCAGAAATGAAGTTGTATATGAAAATAATTTTGAAGATAACAGCCTTGCAAATATCAATGGCGGTGGAATTATTTCATATAACAATACTAAAGTTTTAGGAAATTTTAATAATGAAAGTTTCACACTTCATTTAAATGATATTGGAGATCATGAATATGTTTTTTTATCATTCGATTTATATATACATGGGTCTTGGGATGGAAATTTTAATGGTTTTAATAATGACAGGCCTGATAAATGGGTTTTAGAATTCAAACCAGATATGGATTTATATAAAGATTTTGAATTTAGTAAGTTTGAAACTACTTTTTCAAATAGCCCTTGCTTTACAAATTATTGTCTTTTACAATCATATCCGGAAAATTACCCAAATCAAAATAACCCAAAAAAAGGAGCTTATAGTTATGGATTACCCTCAATATGTGATGATAATTTTTTTGGAGGATCTACTACGTTATATAAAATAGAAAAAGGTTTTATAAGTTCTGGTAATGCCATAACTATAAGATTTTATGATGAATTATTCCAACCAAATGCAATAGATAACAAAGGAGTTAATCAGCAAAAATGCGATGAAAGTTGGTCTGTTGATAATTTAAAAATTAGAGTTATTAAATATCAATGAAAAAAACTTTCTTTTTTTTTATAATTACTACCTACGTTGGTTTTAGTCAAAATCTATCACTTAATTATGATTTTATAAATCAAAATATTCGATTTAATCAATTAAATGGTGATTTGGAAATGAGTTACTCATTCAACCTCAGACCATTAAATATTGAAAAAATTAACTTGGATAGTAATGATTATTTCTTAAACAGTTATTCCAAAAATATAATATCAAATAAAAAAAATACACTATCAATAAAATTATTACCTGTTTCACATATTATTGAATTTAATTCTAAGCACCCATATAATAGAAATAACGGAAGTTTAATTCCAAATAAAGGATACCAACATTTATTTTCCATGGGCCTATTTTTAAAGGCTGGTCCACTAAGTTTTCAGTTTATGCCTGAACATCATTACTCACAAAATAAAGCTTATGATGGATTTTGGGAAGGTCACTATCCAGCAATTTGGAAAGAAAGATATGCACTCTGGAATCATATAGATATGCCAGAACGTTTTGGTGAAAAAAGACATAATCAAAAATTAATTGGACAATCTAATATTAGTTTAAGTTGGAAGAATATCAGTTTAAGTTTATCAAATGAAAATTTATGGTGGGGACCTTCAATAAGAAATAGTATCATGCTGAGTAATCATGCAAGAGGTTTTAAACATATATCAATTAAAACTAATGCTCCTATAAAAACTTTGATTGGAAGTTTCGAAGCACAATTAATTAACGCTCATTTAAAATCATCTGGATATCTTCCACCAAATCCAGATTATGAATATGCTGGACGTAAGCTTTATGTGCCAAAAATTAATCAAAATGGTGAAACAGATGACTGGAGGTTTTTACAAGCATTTATTTTGAATTACTCTCCAAGTTTTATAAAAGGACTTTCATTTGGTTTTATTCGATGGGTTCAAATGTATGGTTCTCTTCGTGAAGGAAGGTATTGGTGGATGGATGGAAAAGTATCTACATTCCCTGTATTCAATAATCTCCTAAGAAAAAATGATGCTTTTGAAAATATCGAGGCTCAAACTAACCAGGCAGCTGGAGTTTTTTTAAAATGGATTTGGCATGATAGTAAAGCTGAAATTTATACTGAATTTTATCACAATGACTCAAAACAAAATTTTAGAGACTTGCTTTTGGATTCTGATCATAGTAGAGCTGTTACAATAGGTCTTCAAAAAATTTTTAAAAAGAATTTATTATTTTCTTGGGAATGGACTCAGATGGAACAAAATGCTAGTAGACTAGTAAGAAATGCTGGTTCATGGTATGAACATGGCTGGGTTTACCATGGTTACACAAATTTTGGTGAAGTGCTAGGTAGTTCTATAGGTCCTGGAAGTAACTCCCACTATTTCTCATTAAAAAAGTATAATAATGATGTAAACATTGGGGTTGCTTTTGAAATTATAGATCATGATAATGATTTTTTTCATCAAGCATTTTCAAGTGCAAATGATTATAGACGTTATTGGAAAGACTTTAATTTTCATTTAAATTATGATTTAAAAAAAGGAAAATATATGCTTTCACTCAATGCGGTGTACATACGAAGTTTAAATTACCAGTGGGAATTAGCTGATGGATATGAACCTTATTACAGGCCTGGCAAAGACACAAATAATTTTCACACAACTCTAAAGTTTTTGTATTTCTTTAAGTAGATAGGTTTTTAAAACAATCTAAATACTGACCAATAATAAATGACCATTTATATTTTTTTGGTAACAAATATTGCTCTGGTTTAATTCTTTTTTTTTCTATGAATTTTATTGAATTTTTAATTGATTCTATTGTTTTATTAAATAATAAATGTTGCTTTTTATGTAACATTTCTTTATTAAAAATTGTATCCAATGCTAAAATATTACAATTCAAATCAAGAGCATTTATCATAGTCGGATTAGTTCCACCGTACTCATGTCCATGAATGTAACAATAACAATTAGCATAGAGTTGCGATAATAATTTTTGTGAATTTATATAACCAGTAAATATTATTTTATTTGAATTTAAGGATTTTATTCTTCTTGAATAATTATCATTATAGGGGACATCACCAACAATAACCAACTTTTTTTTAGAAGTTGATTTCAAAAAACCTTCACAAATTAATTTTGAGTTATTATCTGGAATTAATCTGCCAACTATCAAATAATATTCATTTTTTTTTAAATTATATTTTTTTAGGATTTTTTTTTCTTTTGTTTGAATCATAGTAGAACCATATGCAATTACAATTGAATCTTTTTTAAATTGATTTTTATAAATTTTCTTCATTTCAATTGAATCAGTAATAATCTTATCAAAAAAAATAGTAGCAAATTTTGAAGCAATCTTAAAATAATAAGATCCTAACCCTTTCCATTTAGGTCTAAACCATTCTAATCCATCAACATTTATACAGGTTTTCTTACCAAAAATTTTTGTCAAAACACCTAATGGACCATTTGAAGAATTAACTACAAAAACAATATCAATATCAGAGAAGCATACGTGAATAAAAGAAAAAAATGAATTTATAATTTGGGATAAATACTTAGTTTCAATTGAAGGTGTATAAACTAGCTCAATACCATTTACAAATTTTGGTTTTTTGATGAATAAAGAACTATGGCAGTAAACTCTTACAAAATGACCTTTTTTTGATAGTCTTTCAGAAAGCTCTTTGACTAAAGTTTCGTATCCAGAGTAAACATATGGATATCCCCTAGAACCAATAATCGCTATTTTTAATTTTTTATCCAATTATTCTTATAATATTTTTCTCAAAATTTTGTAGAGTGAAATTTTTACAAACGTAATCAAATGCCATATCAGTATTTTCTTTTTGAAGCTCATGGTTTTCTATAAAAGTCGATATTTTATCAACAGATTCATTTATTAAATCATTTTTAATTATCAGCCCATTTTTACCATTGTTTAAAATTTCATATGCTCCACCAAGATCATTTGTTATGACTGGTATTTTAGCTTGAATAGCCTCAAAAATAACAGTTGGAAATGGATCAGGTAATATTGGTGTATGAATAAAAAAATTAGAATTAGTTAAAATATAACTAATATCATTTCTAAAGCCTAAAAACATAATTCTATCATTAATTCCCTTTTTTTTAACATTTAATTTTAAATCATCTAAATATTTTTGATATTGAGGCAATGTATCTCCAACAATTTGCAACTGAATTTTATTATTTTTTTTTAATAGTGCATCAAATAGTTCAATTAATAATATATGACCTTTATATGGTATTATTCTAGAAATAGATGTAAATATTATTTTTTCTTTATTTAAAACTTTTGGTTCTATTTTTTTAAAAATGAATCCATTATTAATAATTTCTAATTTATTTTTTTTTATACCTTTTTGAATCCAAAAATCTTTTACCGATTTTGAAACACATACAATATTCCTAGAAAAATTATTTAAAAAGGTTGTCATAAATCTTGAATAGATAGAATTACTATTTGGTATTTCATGAATATGATAAATCGATGGTATTCCTACTAATTTTGCAGCAATTGATGGGCTTATTAATGTAGATGTGTTGGTATAAACTAAATCAAATTTATTTCTTTTTAAAAATTTTTTAATGTAGAGAGATGATTTTAAAATAAAGTAAAGACGATTTATCAAACCAAAAAAAGTGAAGTATTTTTTTCTGAAAACTCCAAGATTTAAAATTTTAATATTGGTTTTTTTTATTATTTGATTATTATTTAGAGGACCGTCATTTGGTAAAAATAAATGAACTTCAAACCCATTATTAATAAAAATATCAATAATAGAAATAAGGACTTTACTAGCTCCGTATTTATCATTTGAACTATGTGCT
>MDSV01060533.1_pt1 | contig 11927 bp, 10 predicted proteins | sample 810851 | NCBI WGS metagenome assembly MDSV01 (sample SAMN05326640, study PRJNA326480) | marine metagenome | isolation source: seawater | place: Atlantic Ocean: North East | collected 2012 | reverse complement strand
CAGAAATGTCCGCTGGTTAACACCCCTAGGCCGGTGCAAGTTTTACATCGAAAAGGCGAGCACTTTGTCCGCGCCGCCACCAGTAAGAAGCCGCGTCGACCCGCCCGCTTTGGCGCGCGGTTGCGATCTGCGCATTCGCTAAGGACACGCAGGCCACACAACCGCTGCGCGCACCCGCGACACACAAAAATGGATTTCCTCGGTCTCGGACCAAACGCCCCCAAGTACAAAGTAGTTGGCTTCATGCGCAACACATCGCGCGGCCCACGCCCAATCAAACACACGCCGCGCCTGAAAGAAGGGTGGGTTAACGCCGGGTCGCCCCTTTCGGATGCCGATCAGCGCATGCTCGACGCGCTCCTAGAAGGCGTGCTGGAAAACGACGCGGTCAAGTTCAGCACGGGCATCCACATTCTGTCTGAGGAGAAAATGCAGCTCCTGCTGGACGAAGACACCGAGTACTGCATTTACTCTCCAGCCTCGAACAATCACTGGCTACGCGGTTCGCTGAAGGGAATTTGCGACGCGTTCGTCGAAAACTTCGCCACATCAAAGACCTTTAAAAAATGGGACCACGTGATGGAAAAACTCGTGTCCATGCGCAGCCGCGTCGCAACGCTCCTCTTGGACGCGTTCTTGTCGGCGTGGGCAAAGTCGACCTGTAGGCTCGCGTTTGAGAAGGTGATGCCCCTTGTCGCCTGGTCCGTGTCGGTTGTCTGCCTCAAACACCAGGAGCTCGCGCCGCTGCCGGTGATACCGCTCTGGCGCGAAGACCTCGCCGGGCTCATTCGGCAGCGCAGCTGCAGGGCCTACGCGCTGACTTGCAACCTCGCGGGCTTCCTCAAGCGCGACGCCACGATCGGAGAGATCATGAGTTCGGTGAATGCAAATCCGAAGACCTGCGTCTGGTGCGAGTGCGAGTACTGCCACGCCAAGTCTGTGACGCCATCGTGGCGACCACACATCCTCGCCCGCCTTCCACGCTGGTCTTCGCCGTGCGGGTGCGAGCGCGAGCCGTTCGAAAGCGACAGCAACAGTGGGGACAGCAACAGCGGGGACAGCGAGCTGGGCGACGTGGTCGCGAGCACCGAAGAGAGCGACAGCTCGTCGGAGGGCGAGGGCGACGGCGCAAAGGCGACACCCCACGCGACAACGCTGCGCCGCCGGCGCGAGATGGATGCGGCGTTGCGGCGCGAGGCGCAAGCGGCCGCGCGGCGCAACGCCGCCGACACGCAGCGCCGCATTGCGCTTGCGGCCGAAGCGGAAGACAGCGCGGCAGCGCGGCAGCGCCGGCGCGAGAAGGCCGCGGCCGCGGCGCAAGCGGCCGCGGCGCGCAAGGCTGCAGACAAGCAGCGGGGAATCGCGCTTGCGATCGAAGAAAAGGTGCACACGGTGGCGTGGCTCGCGGTGCAAAACGTTCTCAAGGCAGCAAAGGCGCGCGAACGCGAGGCCAAAGCGGCACACGAGAAGAAAATCAAGGCGCTGCGCGCCACCAACGGCAAGGCGGCCGAGAAGCGGCTGCGCGCGGCCGCGGAGCGCGAGAAGCACTCGCGGCGCTGACGCGCGGAAGGCGCTGCGGATGAGGCGGACGTAGCACGCACGCGACAGTGGCTTAGTGTTTCGTTTGTGAGGAGAGTTGCCACGTGCGCAAACGCCACTACAGAAATGAATTTCCTCGCGCCCACAGAACAAGAAAAGCGCGATCTCGCGGCTGAAGCCGAGCGAAAAGGGATCCAAGCAGCAAAGGCAAAAAAACTCGCAGCGGCCGAGCGCAAACGCAAGCGCGAGGACGACGCGGCGCGCGTCGCGGTCATCACCGAGGCGCTTAAGGAGACACGGGACAGAAAAGTCGTTGCGCGCGAGCGCAAAGAAAATAAAGAGCGCGACGAGACGATCGCGGCATGGCTTGACACTGGACGGTACTTTGGCACCTCGACGTACACGAACAAGGACCTCGTGAAGCAGCTGTGTGGCGAGGCCGGAGAGCGGATTTACGACCCAGAGACCAAAATGTTCGGGACTAAAATACTTGAGTTCCTACCCCGGCTGGTGAGGTCCTTTGTGTGGGTGCCAGCTGGACTGCCAGCCCACTGGGTCGACGCGATGCTGGTGGAGGCCTCAAAACGTGCCGATGATAAATTGCTGAAGACGGAGGCAGTGTCCATGGTGAAGCGCGAAAACGCAGAAGAAGAGGCAAACGCGGGCCCGGTGCAGACATTCGACGAACGCGAAGACGCCATACGCCGGCGCGGCATGGTGCAGGCCCCAACGATAGAGGAGCTCGAGAAGGCGAGAGCGCTCGGATTCACAGAGGCGGCCATCGACGAGTCGCCGCGCTTTCCTGACCTCGGGCCGACGAGTGGACTCAGCACCGAAGCGCGCCTCGTTCGATTTGTGGAGGCTAAGGCGTATGCGGCGAGGTCAGCCTTCGAGTTCTCGGGCACGAGCGAGCGTCACATACAAGGAGAAGAATGCTTGGCGCGTGCACTGACCGTGCGCGCACTTAATAACCGCGCTAAGGCTTCCGCGAAGGTGCGCCACGCGGCCACGGCCGCCGCGGCTGTGGCCGGCCGCAAGGCGCACTGAAATTTTTTTGCCGCTAAAGAGTGCGAGGTGAGCGAGTGCGTTGTAACAGATCTCATAAGCACATGCCACCGCCCGGCAGCGTGCGGGAATCAGTGGCGAACGCGCCGCCGTGCGCCGCGCTGGTCGTCCCCCCCGCGCCCGCGGCGGACGTCGCCAAGCGCCCGCGCGGCCCCGAGGCGGGCACCTCGGCGCTGCCCAAGGTGCCCGAGCAGAGGGCCGCCAAAGGACAGAGCGACGGGGTGAGCTGGCGCAAACAGACGGGAAAGTGGATCGAGTGCGTTCTTACTGGTGGCGGCGGGCGAGAGTGGTGACGATCTAATGGTGTTAAGCGAGCGGACACTCTCATTTCGCGACGTCGCGGGGGCGCGGGCGCGCGTCGGCCGTTGTGGATAAGGAAAACTGCGTGAGATTGCGACATGCACAAGGAGCTTGAACATGAGCTTGCCCAACTTTTACAGGCTCAACCTTGGCAAGCCCACGAGCATGGCGTTTGAAATCGTAGAAATGGGAACTCTTGAAAAAACGCTCGACACCAATGGAGTGGCGACCGTTTCTTTGGACAGCGTCGACAGCGAGGCGTTCTTACACGCTCTGGACCATTGTGTGTCCAAGTGGTTCGTTAAGGAAGCCCGAAAGTGGTTTGCAAAGGAAAATCCGGTCACCGACTACCCGGATGAGAACAAACAGAACTCGTGGAAAAAGGGCAAGAAGGTGTTCGAGCGTGGGGTGGGACTGGTAGATCGCGTCGTTCAGGTGTTCAACCCAGGCACGGTTGATGGCCTAGAGAAGCTCTTTATACCGGAGGAGCGCAAAGCTGCCATCGAACGGCTCGTGAACACCCTAACCAACATAGAGGAAGACGAAGAGAAACCTCTCCTCTACTACATAGACGAAATCCTGAAAGTCGTGAAGCAGGGGGGAACGAAGATGCCAATGCGGGGCCAACACGCGACGAGTCAAGTGACGCACTGGAGTTTGAAGGGTTTCGGATTTTGGGCGCACATCGTTCCGTCCCAAGGCATACGTTCACAGCTTGAGCTGCAAAAGAAGCTCGAGAGCCTCGGCATTCAAGCGAGGATCTCGGGCCTACCGCACCTTGTGTACAAGCCCAACAAGGGCGATGCGCTGCCCACGCACACCGACGGGCCACGCTTCGGCGAGATTCTGCAAACGATCCAGAAGCTGAAGGGTGAAAAGGGAGGGCAGTGGCCCACGAACACGGAGTGGTGCAGAGAAGTGGGAGTTCAGTGCTTGGTGCACTACGAAGGCGGCGACAGCACCAAGCAGGGAGCGACCTACGGATTTGGACCGATGAACCCTCAAAAGTTGCACGTCTGCATCTCGGCTTTGCGCGATAAAAAGCAAGATGTCTACAATGAGGTCGCATCGACGGCGAGGGACGGTCCCGCGTACCTCAAGTGGGAAACGCACCTGGAGTTTTTCAACAAAGAACTCGCAGCGAACGGCCTGAGTGCAATTAACATCGTGCCCATTTGCCCCGCGGCGAGGTGCGGCACCTTTGCGGCGCTGTGGCCAGTTGGGTTTCCTCACGGCTCCTCCAGCAACGCGGGTCGACGCGTCACGACGACAGCGCCTCTGACCATTTTCAAGGCCCCAAATGCCGACAACCACGTGCCCGACCGCGTGAGAGCTCTGGCCCAGCTCGCCCATCCCACTGACCCACACGAGCGCGAAGAGGCGCTTATTGTGATCAAGAGCCAAAAGCAACCGTTTGCGGGTGGCACGACGCACGCTCGGCCCGATCTCGTGTCGCCGTGGTACGACCGCGAAACCAACGGTCCGTTCGCTGACATCGCGCCGACGAAAGAAGACGCAGAGCGCTTCAGCAACGAGTGGAATCGTGACCGTCTAGTGCCGACTGAAGCCGCCGCGCTCATCCCCGAGCGTGCCGGTATGCCGCCGATTCCGTCATACGGTCCTATGGAAAGCGATCTCGCCACGCTCATCCCCGAGCGTGCCGGTATGCCGCTGATTCCGCCATATGGTCCTAGGGGAAGCGATCTCGCAGTGTGGAAAAAGGAAAAGGAGCGGCTAACGATGCTGTGGAATAAAAACGGTGCGTGGGAGCCAAAGGACATTGTCGCAATGGAAACGGATGTGGTGGATAAGGTGCCCGACGCGACGAGTTCGCTTAAGGTAGTATTGGAAGCGCTGGACTCGCTTGACACGGTGTACTTCAATGTTCAGGAACCATGGGCAAGCCTCATCGCAGAGGGTGTAAAGTGTGTGGAAAATCGACCAAACGCTCTTTTGCGAGGAGACGCTCCGAAAGATGCCGCAGATGAGGCAATTGAGAGGTGGGCTATCGTCATTGCGAGCAAACCCGACAACTTGACCCCGAACGAGATGCGTAAGAGAAACGCGGACTACGAGCGGAGGCTCAAGTGGTCGGGTCAGGAAAGAGTCGTCACCGTGAAGAGTGCTAAAGAGTACTCGAATGAAACCTCGCAGTGCGCGGTGGCGTTTGTGCGAATCAGGAGCATCGAGAACAAAGTCGACCAACTGCCGACTCAGTCAATCTGGAACAACGGAGACAAGTTTGCGTGGATTATCCAGGAGGTCTTCAAACTCGAGGAGCCCGTGCTCAAGGGCGCCGGTTCGTTGTCGGTATGCTACCTGAACCGCCCGTCAGTTGCAGTGGAAAGGGCGACGAAGCTGCGAAGCGGGACGCCCGTGGAGATAGCGGCGCGCGATCTCGCTATGGAGAAGGCGAAGGCTTCCGAGTCTGCGCTCAAACAGTTCAAAGTCAACGTACGTACGCAGCTCGAGTGCGCCTTAAACGGACAAACCGACGAGGACTACTCGGAAGAGGAAGGCGCAAAAGAGACGTCGTGGCAAACGCGGCGCCACGCCGTGTTTTCGGACAGCGACGACGCATCTTCGGATGACGAGGTCGATTTTTAGTGGTGTTTTCGTGTGGATTCGCAAGTTTCTTTAAAAGGCGCGAGTTGCCACTGCTTGTTCCGCCACCAGCGCTCTAGGATTCTGAGGGCGTTGTATGGGAACCTTTTCGATGTAAAACTTGCACCGGTCGAGGGGGCGATAAGTCAGCGTACGTGTGATCTGGAGGGAAGGGAAGTGCCGGAACGCTGTTATGTGGGGGCGTAACTTCACGGGGATCCGACTTTTCAAAATCTAAAAATGTCCGCTGGTTAACACCCCTCGGTCAGTGCAAGTTTTACATCGAAAAGGCGAGCACTTGGCCGGCGCCGCCACCAGTAAGAAGCCGAGTCGACCCACCCGATTTGGCAAGCGGTGCTCCCGACGCCGTCGCACCCGCCGCCACGGCGCAAGCTCGGAGCGCTCGTGGCCCGCGCTGCTGTCCAGTGTGCACTTTGGACCTAGAATTGCCGCGCACGTGTAGGTTTCCAAATTTGGGAGTGTGTGGTCGTTAACAAGCGGACACGGTCCTTCGACGACGCGGGGGCGCGGGCACGGGCGGGGTTCCGCGTCTCTGCGCGCGCGTGCGCAGAGCCTCGCGCAAGGCACAACTGTGGAGCCAGTACCACAAACACCAACACTCTCCAACACACACCCATGGTCTACTGTCTGCCCACGACCGAGTCCGGCGTCCAAGAGCTTCTGGCGACCGCCAACCGCCTCCGGGTTGAGAGCGACGCGCAGCGGGCGCAGATCGACGCGCAGCGGGCGCAGATCGACGCGCAGCAGGCGCAGATCGACGCGCAGCGGGTGCACATCGACGCGCAGCGGGTGCAGATGGCCACACAGCTGTGGTTGCCGAGGACGAAGGTGGCGACGACGCCGACGCACACCCACTGGAAGAGGACGGCGCCGAGTTCCGCAAACTCGTGCGAGCCGAAGCACGCGCCGCCTCCGGCGACGCCGACGCTCGCGCCGGCTCCGGCGCCCGTCTGCCCACTCTTCGGACTCTTCGACGACGAGGGAGAGGAGGGCAAGGCGCGAGCACACGCGGCGAAGAGCGAAAACGGAGGCGAGCAGAGGGCAAAAAAGACGAAGCGGTCGGGTGCAATCTCGGGGTACAACGTCTACATCTCAGAGCAGACGGCGCGCTCGATAAAGACGTGGGGTTCGGGTGGATCCGTGCCGGCCCACCACTGGAAGTTGTTCGGTCCAACCTGGCAAGCGCTGCACGAGGAAGAAAAGGAAGCGTACAGGGTCAAGGGACGCGCGCGCACGGAGGAGCGGGCGCGCGCCCGCGCGAGTCCCTCGGTCGTGGACTGAATCGTTTGGACTGTTTTGTGTTGGGTTGGTTGGTTCAGTTGGGGGTTGCGACTTGTGCACTTGAAATAAAAAATGGGGACACACGGGACACACGTGGCGTGCCGCGCTCTGGACGACCTCTGGTCGGACTGCACGCATCCGCCGTGCTTTGACGTGGCACGCGCAGAAGAAAATTGCGACGCGGCGAAGAGGGTGGACGCGGTGCCACAAGGGGCGCAAGCGGCAACGCCGGATGCCGCGGCGTCTTCAGCCGACGCTGCGCTACCCGCTGAGAAACTGGCGGTGCCGCGCAAGAAGCAGCAGACGAGCGAGGCAAAAGAGCTCAAAGCGCAGGCCGAGCGACAGAAAAAACGCGAGCGCATCCGGGCTTGTGAAGACGCGCGCCGCCGGAAAGTAGAGGCCAAGGCGGTGCTCCTCGGACGCATCACCGACGCGCCGGTCGCGCACGGTGAGAGCACACAGTCGTTGCAGAAGCGGCTCAAGGACCTCAAAGATGCGGTGGCCACGCCCGGCGCGCTCGAGCTGGTGCAAACGCGACAGCTGCTGGGCAGCGGCTGGAGGGTCCCGGTCGCCGTGCCCAAGCGCGAGGTTGCGCGACAGCGAGCAACCGCAATAGACGCCGCACACGCACGCATGTGGGACCGCCAGCTCGCCGCAGCCAAGCTTCCGTAGGCCGGCTTGCTAGGTGTCCGGATTCAAATCGATAAAACAGTTTTTTGCAGTGGAAGAGCAAAGAAGGGATGGCGCGGCAGATGGAAACGGCCGGTTTCTTGGGAGGCACCTACATAGGCAATCAGTTGGGCGTCACCGTTGAGTCACCTACCATCCTTGAGCCGTCTCCCCTTGCCTCCGGCAAAATCGCTGGGAAGATGCCAATGGGGTGGTGGGTCGTCGGCTTCAACGTGATCCTCCACGCGGTAACCGCGTTCGTGACTATAGTCGCCGCGTGCATGCATTTCAAGGACGGTGTGGCTTCGGAACACCTCACCAAAACACACGACGAGGACTACGTCTCGACCTGGTGCGTCGTCATGATCGCGGGAGAGGTGTTGGCCGTCTTGTTCTACGTCGTTTGGTACGGCTGTGTACACCACTCCTTCAGCAACCCGATCCCAGCCGTACTCGGAGGCGGTCTCTTCTTTGCCGTTTTTGTCTGCACCCTCAAGCTCACCTACTTCTTGGAGATTGGCGGCATGAAGATCGACGACAAGAACGCTAACGACACAATGCACAAGGAGGGCTCCGAGTGGGCAGCGGTCGCGCTCTATCTGCAGTGCTTTGTGATGGCATCTATTCTCTTCACGGGTCAGTCGGGCACGTACGTTAAGGTGCTCAGCATGGTCCCGGACAATGGAAAGTCGGTGGGGTCGTGAGGGATGGGAACGAGCAGTGAGGGGGGACAGGTGTTGGAAAGTGGTTGGGGACGATGCACGACCACACCTTTCATGCAACTTTTTCACCGCAGACGTCAACGGTTGTTTGTGAGGTGTAGGTGTTCCAAAGGCAGTTGTACACGTTTACGATCGACGTACACAAATGCCTGAATCTCGCTCGCGTGTGCGAATCGCTCACGCAAGTAATTGTCGGCGCTTAGTTCGCCCGTGTCGCCACCTCGTGCCCCGCAAGTGCCAAGCACCGCGCAATGTCAGTCATGTACACGCGGCCAGTAAACCTGGGGGGAATGATCGGCCACGGCAGCACATAGGTCGCACGCGTCGTGCAGCGCCTTGTGGCGCGCGCACCCACTGTCGGACTCCACTGTTTGGTCCCACTCGGTCGCTGGGGCAAACGTGTTGTTGTACGGCCCGACCGGCAACGTGCCCGGCGGAGGCGGTGAGAGCCCGTGCTTGGCCCATGCCCGGCGTCGCTGCGCGTCGTCAATCGTCAACGGCGGTGTGCGCGACATTTTTTTATCGGCACGCTCGCGCACCCCGCAACCCGCGGTTGCGGGGTGCGCGGCGCAGCACCCGGTTTCGCGATGAGCATCGCCATCGGGCCGCCACCGCCCCGCGACACGAAGCGCCCCCGCGACTTTGTGTGTGCCCTATGCAGATTCGCCACCACCACCAAGGGCATGCTCAGGCGGCACGAAGCGGACGTCCACGATCGGAACCGTGTGTTGGTGCCCTGCAGCGTCGACGCCTGTGAATATGTGGGCAAAAGCAAGGACGACGTCCGCGAGCACCTGCGCAAGTGCCATAACGTCGGTGTCAAGTGGCACCACTGCACCGAAGCGGGGTGCGACTTTAGAACGAAAACTGCAAACGCGCTCAAGAAGCACAAGCAAAACCGCCACGACATCGACGTGAAGTGGTACAACTGCGAGCTGTGCCCCTTCACGTGCAAGCAGCGTGCGGGCGTGCTCCAGCACGCCCGATGGATGCACTCCGACCGACCGGTCACCTACCCGGAGCGCGCCTTCCGCCGCAACCAAGCGGTGCGCGCGATGGTCGCTCCGGCCGCGGCCGGCTCCTCCGCGATGCACAGCGTCGTGGACGTCGACGGTGCGGACGCGCCCAACGCCGCGCAGCCGGACGTTGTGGTGAGTTGCGTGTTCGTCGATTGCGTGGACTGACGCGCTAGGCGTTCGTGGGTCGTCCTATGTGCGCAGAAGAGCGGGCTTGCCACCTGCGCAAGGTGGGTGTATAAAAAACACACACAATGTCCGCCGTACTCGCGACTCACAGCCTCCACAAGGAGGAGGGGCTCTACGACGCGTACGCACGCTTCGTGGCGGCACTCATGTGCCTCCGAACAAGCGCCTTCCTCAAAAAGGGCGACTTGGTGCGGTTCGTGGACGAGGACGCGCCCGAGGCGGACGCGATGGACACACACTGTCCCTCCTGCGGCCGCCGGCGGCACTCGCCGAAACGGCTGCTGTGCAACGCCTGCAGGGCGCGCCCGCCGACCATCGAGCTCGGGCCCACGCTCGCCGACGTCATGTTCCGTTGCGGCGCCGAGCGCTACAAACTTACCGAGGAAAAAAAGCAAGCCATCGTCGTGCTCCGCACGCAGCAGGAGCTTGCGGCGGACGCGCTGCTGCTCGCGCGCGTGCTCATGAAGCGCTCCTTTGAGACGCACCAGCGCGGCACCGAGAACGTGTGCTTCGACCGTGATTTTCTGGCGATGGGCGGCTCGTACGCGTCCATCACGGCCTGCGGGCTCGCCGGCTCCGTCGTGCCTGTCGGTGGTCTGGGCCTCGATCTCCGCTCCCAGATCGCGCGGCTCGCCGAGGAGTGGCTGCAAGCCATCGAAGAACGGACGCGGTGCTGGCACAATATTCCCGTGCACGCTGACGACAACGAAACCGTGATTAAGCACGTGCAGCTGTTCTCCGCGCAGATCTCGAACCGCGTCGCGCTCCTCGAGCCCTCGGACCGAGGGTCGCTCATCAACAACGCGACATTGGAGCACCGCGCCAAGGTCGCGTTCGTGTACGACGAGCAAGCCGCAGAGGAGCAGTGCGCCCGCGACGTGTCGGCCATGGCGCTGCTCACCTCGATCGCGCGCCACGGCGTGGCCGACAAAGAGCGCTGGCCGGACACGCTCGGCGACGCTGCGCGCGCGGCCCTGATCGAGCTGCTGGACAAGCCTCCGCCCGAGCTCCTCAAAATCCTCCCACAGACCGTGGCCAACATGGAGTTTGCTTTTTTGAAGGACACGCTGGGTTCCCACGTAGACCGCCAGCGCACCTCCGAAGAGGTCGACTCTTGGCGCGCGTCGATCAACGTGGAGACGCTCTGCCTGCTCCTGCAGCGCGCGACGCGGCGGGTGGAAGAGTGGGTCAGGCCTACTGGACACTTCATCGAGACCGTGGCGCGCATGCCCGTGGGCATCTCCGACACCATCTTGGTAGGGCTGCGCTACAGCCCGTTGGCACGCCTACCCACCGCACCATGGGTCGAAATGGGTGTCGACTGGACGTTGCTCTCTCCAGAAAAACTGGCGCGCGTGCGCACGGGCCTGCGGCCAGCGGCGCTCCGGGTGGTGCTGCTGTGCTCCATTTTACGGCAGATGTTCGGGCGGTTGGAAGGAGAAGACGACATCTTCGCCCCCGGTGTGGTGAAGTGCTCGTTGGTGCACGCCTCCGCGTCGAGAGCCTCGCGCGCGGCCCAGGCGGCCTACGAGCAGCTGGGCGAGGACATGCGCCCGCTGATGGTCGGCTTCGAGGCGGCCGTGGCCAAGCACACCCTCTCCCACTACGCAACCTCGCACATAGACGACGACGTGAGGCTCGCCACGCGTACCGTTTGCAGGTTTTCGCTCGACGAGCTCTGTGGCGCCTTCGCGCACGCCGAAAACAACGACCGGCTCTTGGAGCTCGTGGGAAAATACAGCGGCGAGAGGTTGTCGAAGCCCGTACTGGAGCTGGCCATCCCCCTGCTAAAGGCGTTCAGGGTTGACGGTCGAGGCTGGTCCTTCGCAACTGTGAGCTCGGTCGCAACCGAGATTCTGCGAGACGAACCGGCGATCGCGGCCTGGAACGGCGGTGGCGAGCTTGTGCTCTCCAACGGCGAGCTGAAGAACGAGACCAAGCGCCTACTGAACAACCTACTGATTGCCAAGAAAATCGGCCATCGGCGTGTCGGCTCGAAGGTTGTATGGGTGCTCGGCGAGATCCTCTTACGAGGCGTACTCTGTGAGCCGAGTGTTCGCCTAGTAAAATAACGCGAACAGAAAGAACCCTAGAGTAACCAAGACCGAAGAACGATGTCCATGCGTCCGTCCCCCGCCCCTAGGGCACAGCCCAACGTCCAGAAGGATACCCCGCTGACCTTCGACGACCTCTCACCAACTGAACAAACCGTTGCCTTGATTGGGGAGCACCCGGACGCGCTTCGCCCAATTTCGTTCATGAATACCTCGCACTACGTGTCGTTGCTTAAGTCGAACGCCATCGCCGGCTCGCTCACACAGGCAATAGAGGCCTACAAGACTGTGTCTGCTCAGTGAGTCTTTTGAGTTTTTTCGTGTAAAAATGACACTTCAGTGCTCGCGCTTGGAGCGCGGGATCCTGCCCCCCAGGGAGAGGGTGGCGTCGTCGCCGTGGATGGAGTGCTTGAGGGCGTACACGTGCGGCCGGAGCTCCTTGGCGTAGGTGGCGTCCTCGATGACCT
>MDSV01080852.1_pt1 | contig 11928 bp, 9 predicted proteins | sample 810851 | NCBI WGS metagenome assembly MDSV01 (sample SAMN05326640, study PRJNA326480) | marine metagenome | isolation source: seawater | place: Atlantic Ocean: North East | collected 2012 | reverse complement strand
TCTTCCCATGAACATAGATATGCGAAATAAGATACTAAGTGCTATATTTGGAATTACCATTATTTTACTATCATGGTTGTTATACGATTCCATAGTCACGCCATATAAAGTGGTCGAAGAACAAAAAGCTGAAACCGAACGAGTTCGTATGCGGATGCTGACTCTCAAAGATGCTATCGTAAATTATGATGCTCGGTATGGACATTTTCCTCCTACTGATGGTGGTTTAGATAGTGTTATAACTTACTTAAGCACCGATTCCTTAATGATTTCGATGGGTGATTCTTTATTTCGCCAAATGCCCCCACTTCAGTACAGCCCTGTTAGTATGGTCGTAAGCCCTAGAGACACTTCACTTCGTTTTTTATACACAAGAAATGATACCATTCGTCCTCCATTGTATCTCTTAGAGGATCCGATGACTGATGACGCGGTTGGAAGTTTATCTAGAACAACCATGAGAAATGCCCCTAACTGGAATTAATGGAAGCAGAAGCCTCCAATTTAGGGGTCTGTTTTTTTTCAGGCCGAATGCTTTATTCGGTCGCTGAAAAGGGGGCAAAAGACACCGTTCAGGAATTAGGCTCCTATGAATTTAGTTTTGATGTAGCTGAAGCGCTAAATACTCCTTTTTCTCAAGCAGGAGTTCAGTTAAAAGCAGTTTTTAGTGATCTAGAAAAAGAATTCCGCCTTGAAAGTATTCGTATGCTCACCGAGCCAACACATGAGTGCTGGACTGCACTACCCAAGGTTGTATATGATGATTCAGTAGAGAGGGAACAGCACATCGCTATTTTAATGAAAGGGGTGCCTCGAGAAGACATTGAGGCTACCTGGCATGCCGTGAGTAAAACGCGGTTCAAATTTCTTTGTTTGCGCCGAGCTCAGCTAACAAAAAATTACCGAAGTTTCAGTGATCAAGTAGCCATTAATGAGTGTTGTAGTGACTTTGAAATTGGCGGAATGTGGTCGAGTCATCAGCGCCCAGGGGGTTCCTTTCTGTTAATAGGATGTCATGTTGATTCGATTAGTATTTCTTCTTATTTGCTAGGCAGTTTCAGAGCTGCTACCTACATACATTTTGATGACCCTCAGGATATACCCTATTTATGGCTACAACATGCCGAACATTCTCCATGGATGCGTGGTCTCCACGAGCACGTTTATTTCTATGGGGAACAAACCCATGAAATAGCCGAGAAATTACAATCTTTCATTGACCATAATTCTGCACAAATAGTGTTAAATTCTTTGGAAACAATAGGCATAAATGCAGTAGAAGAAACCTATGGATTTGACCTTGCAACTGCTTTTCCTGCAATCATGCTAAGCCTAGACTTGTCCTAGTTACTGTTAATTTTATTCCAATAAATGCGGTTCTGTTGAGTCAAAAGAAAATCGTTGAACCTAGGCTCCTATTTCAATCAACCTGACGAAAATACTGATGCGAATAATTACAGGCTTATTAAAAGGTAGACGTTTTGAAATACCTAAGGGATTAGATGTACGCCCCACTACGGATCGTACCAAGGAGAGTATGTTTAATAAAATTGAAGCCTACAAATACATTAAGGGTACGCGGGTATTAGACTTGTTTGCAGGCTCTGGGAATTTAGGCTTTGAAGCCATTTCTAGAGGTGCTAGAGAAGTTCTAGCGGTTGATTTAGACCCCGCTAACTTAAAACTTATTGATAACATCTCACGCTCATGGGAAATTGACCATCAGATCAGAACCGTAGCGATTGATGTTCAGCAATTTTTAGAATGTCCTGCTCAAGCTTTTGATTTTATTTTTTGCGATCCTCCTTATCACTACGAATGGATGGATCATATGATTGAACAAATTTTAAGCAATGGATGGCTTAGCCCCACGGGTTGGTTCCTTCTAGAGCACGATAAATATCATAGCTATACCGACCACTCTCATTGTTTTTTTAGCAAAGCCTACGGGCGCACCACGGTTAGTATTTTTCAAGCACAAGCGGTAGATTCAGAATCATGAAACATATCGCATTATACCCTGGATCTTTTGACCCATTTACCAATGGACATCTCGATATTTTAAAACGAGCAACAAACTTGTTTAAAAAGGTTATTGTAACCGTGGCGGTGAATAATAAAAAGAAATCCGTTTTTAGTGGAATGGAACGGATAGAACTCATCGAAGAATGCTTAAAAGGAACAGAATGGGGAACCCGAGTTGAAATCACCCAATTCACAGGTCTTTTAGTAGATCATGCTAAAAAAATGGGAGCTCGTACTCTAATTAGAGGGGTGCGCCAAATATCTGATTTTGAATATGAATTTAGAATGGCGTTGACCAATAAACGACTTTCTCCAACCATCGATACAGTTTTCTTAATGCCAGATGAACAACTCACTTTTATCTCGGCGTCCTTAGTAAAAGAAGTAGCTTTTTTGGGGGGTGATTTAAGCTCATTCGTCCCAAAACATGTAGAAAAAGCACTCAAAGATAAACTTCAACACTCATCAATCTAGCTTCCTTAACTTACTCATGATCTCATCACGCGCACTAGAATTACAACCATCGGCCACCTTAAAAATTACTGGCCGAGCCAAAGAACTACAACGAGAAGGCAAGTCCATTATCTCCTTAAGTGCTGGCGAACCAGATTTTCCCACCCCAAGCTTTATTTGTGATGCAGCTGTGGAGGCAATCCGAAATGGTGCCCATGGGTACACCATGAATACCGGTACCCCCGAACTCAGAGAAGCCATCTGCGCAAAATTAAAGCGCGATAACGGACTCGATTATACCCTGGCTCAAATTATATGCTCCAATGGCGCCAAACAATCTGTTGGTTTCTCCCTTTTAGCGATGGTGAATCCTGGTGATGAAGTGATTATTCCCGCACCTTATTGGGTATCCTATCCTGCGATGACTCAACTTGCTCAAGGTAAACCTGTGCCCGTGAGAACCTCTTTTGAGCATAATTTCCGGCTCATACCCGAACAATTAGAAGAAGCCATCACCGATAAAACTCGTGTGCTTATACTTTGTTCTCCATCTAACCCAACGGGTTCATGTTACAGCAAACAAGACCTAGAAGGTTTGGCGGAAGTGCTGCGTAGGTACCCCAACATTTCAATTATATCGGACGAAATTTACGAATACATTGTTTTTGATGAAGAGCATATTAGCTTGTTGAACGTAGCACCCGACCTCAAGGATAGAGTCGCTTTGATCAATGGTTTTTCTAAAGGATTTGCCATGACCGGTTGGCGTTTAGGGTATCTTGCTGGCCCAGAGGAGTTAGTTAAAGCAGTGAGTAAATTTCAAAGTCATGAAACCTCTGCTCCATCCTCTATTTCTCAGGCTGCTGGATTCGCCGCTTACTCCGGCACATTAGATGAAGTCTTAGTAATGAGAGCCTCTTTTAAAGAGCGACGAAATTTTGTGGTTGAGCAATTGAACAGTATTGAAGGAGTCAGCTGCTTTAGCCCGGGTGGTGCATTTTATGTATTTCCTGATATTTCCAGCTATTTGGGCTCGGTTACCCCATCAGGCACACCCATTGAAAGCTCAACGGATTTATGCCTTTATCTATTGGATGAAGTTGGCTTGGCCTTGGTACCAGGAGATGCCTTTGGTGAACCAGATGGGCTACGGATGAGTTATGCTGCATCCATGGATGACTTAGTGGAAGCCATGAATCGATTTAAACATGGGATAGCGGGACTAAGCTAATTACAAAAAAGCTTCTAATTATAATGCCTTTTGTATTCTTCCGTCTAACTAAAAGAATACAGCATTGCTAATCAGTAGCTTCCCGTTGTGCCAAAATCCTCGGAATAATGGGTTATCTATCATATAGACCACTTGACCCTGACCCATGGGCTGGACTCCATAAGACAACGATTCTTGAATGATTTGCTGGGCTTTATGGCCGACAAATCCACTTCTTGGAGCTCCGTCTTTTACCACCCCAACATTCCAACCATTTTCTAGATACTCATAAGCCGTTGAACCTAATTTCAGCGACATATACTGCTCTTGATACCCGAAGGCTAAGGGATGTGTGGGATCCATTTCAAGAGCATAAATTGCGCCCGCGTTAAAGTTCACTACAGAATTACGTTCTGCGTCTGCGTATCGTTGCAGCCGATCTTCTGGATTGTCCTCATCTTCGTCTGCCCTGTTCTTTCGAGTTAGCGCAAAGCCATCTTTACCTGCTAAAAATCCGTTGGCGCCGTCCACAGCAACTAGCTTGCCACCGCCACGAACCCAATCCCTAATTTCAGAGAGTTGATCATCACTAAGTGAATATCCATAAGATCCACTTGGCAGTATAATCACATCAAATTCAGTCCAGTCCATACGAGTGGCAACATCTACGGGAATCATCGTAACCGGGTAGTTTAGTTGATGATCAAAGAAATGCCATATATGTCCTACCATATTCCCCGATGTTCCTTCACCTGCTAATACTCCTACTCTCGGCGCTTCTATGAAATGAACCGAAGATGACCCAAAATCTCTGCCTTGCGTAACCAATCCTGTTGTTACGGGTGTTAATTCCCTGTTATATACCAAAGCGGCTTCTTTCACTATTTCATCGAAACCAATTCCTAACGACTCATTACCGTTTCGAGTAATGATTAAGGTGCCAGCATTGTAATTTTTCCCCTGAATACTGAAGGAATACTCAGAGTAACGAGCACGAACTCCTAGCTTGAGTATATAGGCCAGAAACTGCGCATCATCAAAGGACGTCCATTCAACTAAATAGGCATACGGCTTACTCACCACCGGTGTGAGTTCAGATTCGGTATCAAAACCTATCGGCTCCACTTCAACTTGTCCCTGGATGGCATAACCCTCAACACCAAAGGAATAATGTACCTCCCATGCGGTAATATCGTAGCTAAGTGAATCGGCTAGTTCAGGTTTAGGCTCAAATAATACTCTAACCAAGGTGCCTTGAGGCTGATAGGTATGTATAATATAATCGCCTTTTTCTATGGCTACTCGTCCAATCTGACCGTTCTGGTAATCATAACCACTCGCTCGGACTTCATTCACCGCCTGTTGTACCTCAATTTTTTGATCAAGTAAATAGCGTAGAAGTCGGGTGGTATTGTCTGGATTGCTGCTGCGTTTTACCACAAAGGTTTTATAATTTCCAGAGCCATTTTCACGAGTGGTGTCAAAGTACTTTTGGAATTCAGCCAAAACCCGTTCTTTTTGATTAACCACCGTTTCTATGGTTGATAATCCAGATGTCGCATGATGAATCATTCGATCATACAATGTTAGGGTATCTCCCTCCTCGGTTAGTACGCCTAGACCGGCAAAACTGTGCCCTGCTTGTTCATAAGTCATCCCAATAGCCCCATTAAAAGTAGGCCATGTATCCCCATAACTTGGGTAAAATAAATCAAACTCTTCACGTGTAAAGTACAGCCAATTATTCTGATCAAAATAAGAAGCATGGTTTTGACCTATTAAGGTCTGTAGTTCACGCTGCCATTCGGTTATGGCATAATGATAAGGCTCTGCCGCTGGTGCAAAGTAATAGGGAGAGTTATAATACTGCTCATGAAAATCGACATGAACCATGGGCATCCACTGCAAATACTCTTTGATACGCTGTTGGGTTTCGGTCTGGGTTTGCCAAGCCCAATCTCTATTTAAATCGAACATATAATGATTGGTCCTGCCACCTGGCCAGGGCTCATGATGCTCCATGGCTTCATGATTGGGGTTAACTTGTGCCCCTGTTACCGTTTTGTTCCAGTTCACATACCGATCACGACCGTCTGGGTTTACCATAGGGTCGATAACGACCACGACATCCATCAACCAGTCTTGGTATTCCGTCACTAAGGCATGCATGGTGTATAAGGCGGCCTCACTGGAGGATGTCTCGTTGCCGTGTACATTATAGCTTAACCAAACAATGGGAACGGCTACTTCGGAGGCTTTACCGGATTCCAAACCAATTCTACGCAAATTATTTTGCCTTATTTCCTCCATGTTCTGCTGATTTTCTTCGGAACTAATGACCAAATACACTAATTCACGGCCTTCGTAGGTAGTCCCATAATCAAAGACGGCTATCATTTCAGAATGCTCTGCTAAGTGCTGTACATAATCCACCACTTTGTAGTGGGGGGTCCACTGAGTTCCCAATTCATAGCCTAAAAATTCGGATGGACTTTGAAGTCGTTCTGCGGTGAATCGTTGAGCTTTGGTTGTGTCAGCTAGAAAAATAAAAAGCAACAAAATTCCTACAAAATAACCAAAGAATGGTGATCTGCGAACTTTAAAAGTAGTAGAGGCAGCGGATAATGATAACATAAATGATGGGTAGGGTTAACAGGATATTCCATCCTAAAAGATTTATATTTAGGAGTATTAGTAAATGTACACAAACCTATTAAGCTACTCAAAGAGATTTATTGCCCATGCCAACCAATCGTGATATCGCCGACCAGCTAGATTCAGTTTATCAACTCATGCAATTAGCGGGCGAAAACAGGTTCAAAGCGATTGCTTTTGATCGTGCCTCTCAAACCATTCGCGGATTTGAAGAGGACCTAGGGACATACATTGAAGAAAAGCGCCTAGCAGATATTAAAGGTATAGGAAAATCGATCGCAAACGATATTTATACTTACGTGGAAACCGGGTATATGCCGGTTTTAGAAGCGTTTAAGGAAAAAGTACCCATGGGCCTTATTCAGTGGTTGGATATTTCTGGTTTAGGGCCAAAAAATATTGTGAAAATTCACCAGCAATTTGGTATAAGTACTCTAGACGAGCTTAAGGAGTGCATTGATCAGGGTGATTTAGCAGTACTACCTGGACTTGGGGCTAAATCGGTGGAGAAGATTAAAAAATCCATTGCATGGATGGAACAGTTTGAAGAGCGTTGCAGACTCAATGAAGCCGATGAAATTGCTCATGAACTCATTCAATCACTACAGGATCTCCCCGGTGTAAAGGCCATCGAAGTGGCTGGTTCTTTGCGTAGATCTAAGGAGACTATTGGTGATATTGATATTCTTATTGCTGCGGCTAAGACACATATAGACCCGATATTTGACGCTTTCGCTACTCATGAACGTGTGGTTGAAATTCTAGGTCGTGGTGAAACTAAAAGCTCGGTTCGTAGCAAAGAAGGGCGACAAATTGATTTGCGAATAGTTGAACCAGAATCTTTTGGAGCCGCGCTTATGTATTTTACCGGGAGCAAAGAGCATAATGTAGCTATGAGATCCAGAGCCCGCGTACGCGGGTTAAGTCTGAACGAGTATGGACTTTTTAAACTAAATGATGAGGGCGAGACCGATTGGGAGGCTAAAATTAGTTCCGATAAGGAATCCAGTATTTATCAAGATCTTGGACTGTACTGGATTCCACCAGAACTTCGGGAGGATCGTGGTGAACTAGATTGGTTTAGTAAGCATGAGCAAATGCCATTGATTCAGCAGGAGCACATCCGGGGTGTTATTCATGCGCATAGCACTTGGAGTGATGGTAAGTATAGTATTCAGGAAATGGCGGAAGCTTGCATCGCCCGAGGCTATGAGTATTTAGGCATAACCGATCATTCGAAAACGGCGGGCTACGCTGGCGGCTTATCCGTAGATCGAGTGCTGGCCCAATGGAAAGAAATTGAGAGCATAAATGCCCACTATGCAGCGGAAGGAGTGAACTTTGTCATATTTAAGGGCATTGAGTCGGATATTTTAGGAAATGGCGATTTGGACTATCCAGCGGATATACTAACCGGCTTTGATTTTATTGTAGCTAGTGTACATCAGCAGTTAGATATGCCTTTAGAAGCTATGATGGATCGATTTAAACAGGCTATTGAAAATCCGTTTACCACTATGATTGGCCACCCCACTGGTCGGTTACTATTAAAACGCGGAGAAAGTGCGTTGGACATGAACACGCTTATTGAACACGCAGCTGAGCAACAGACCGCTATAGAAATCAATGCATCCCCTTGGCGATTGGATTTAGATTGGACTTGGGGTAACAAAGCAAAGCAGACGGGCCTTTATACTAGTATAAACCCAGATGCGCATAGTATTGAGGGCATTGATGATATCCAGTACGGGGTACGCTTAGCTCGTAAAGCTAAGTTTGATCAACCAAGAGTACTTAATAGCCTATCCGCAAAGGACTTTCTTTCTTGGGCAAAAGCTTCGCGTGAATCAAAAAGCTAGGATTTCCTTTTACCTGCAAAAATAATTCTTACTGGCAATAATAAAATTAATTACCAGACTCTTGCTTCATCTACTGCTCTATTATGGATCCGTCTGGAGCTAAAGTCATGGTCTGTACCCGAACCATCATTGAAATGTCTTCTACCGGACGGTCTGCATAACTTTTTCTAGCTTGAGCTATACTGTCTACCACTGCTAACCCTTGTATGACCTCACCAAACACCGTATATGAACCATCCAAATATGGGACCCCACCTTGAGTCATGTAAATCTCACTTTGCTCAGGTGTATAAACTAAGGACTCAAAATCTTTGGTGGCAAGTGGTTTTATTTCTTTAATAATCTCACTAACAATTCCCGTATTTCCCTCCATAATAGCCTGGTCTATGCGTTGCTTTACATCAGTATTTTCAGGAGCTCCAACATATGTGCTAATTAACCCTTGTTCAATGTTATTATTCGCTTGAGCCAACAGCTGACCTAGATCTCTTTCAGTTCGCTTACGGCCATGTACAATATAAAATTGCGAGCCACTTGAACGCATATCTGGGTTGGTATCATTACCCATTCGCGCGGCTGCCAAAGCACCTTTTTTATGAATATATCCACGTACTATCTCAGCAGGTAAGGTATAACCTGGCCCACCTTGACCGTCATTACGAAGGTTATCATCTTTAGAGTTAGGATCTCCTCCTTGTATCATAAATCCTTCAATGACTCTGTGGAAGGTAGTTGAATCATAGAACCCCTCTTTAGTAAGCTTCAAAAAATTGCTTTTATGCTCCGGTGTAGCGTCGTAGAGTCGAACGATCATATCGCCATATGAGGTGGAAATTACAACCACCTCTTCGGTTCGGTTTTCAGTCGGAAATAAGGGAATAGCTTCTGCATGACTGGTACTAGAATCAGCGGAGGTACAAGATAGACTACTGTAAGCCACAGCGGCCATTATACATAATTTTACTAAGCTTATAGATCTCATTTGCTTACCAATGTTTAGTTTAAAGAAAACTGTGTTGTACTTCACTAAAATAATCTATTATTTATTTAATTAATGTAGAAATAAAAAAGACGTACCTGAAAAAAAACAGCATGACTTCAATGTCCATTCCTTCTACCTGGCAATTAGATCATATCGGCATAGCTGTATCTTCTCTTAATACAGCCCTGAAACAATATGAAATACTGTTAGGAACCCAGCATTATGGCCGAGAGCATGTCCACTCACAAGGTGTTGAAGTGGCCTTTCTTGACACATCCAACGCCCGAATAGAGTTATTAGCACCACTTAGCCTAGATTCTAGTGTCGCCAAATTCATTAACAAAAGAGGCGAGGGCATGCATCATACCGCTTTCTTGGTCAACGATATTCAAAGTGAACTAGATCGACTAAGTGCACTGGGGTGGGACCTTATTCACCGTCAACCGATATCCGGCGCCCATGGAAAATGGGTGGCATTTTTACATCCAAAATCAGCACATGCAGTACTTATTGAATTATGCGCATACAAGAAATAGCCTGTCTAAAACAGTGGCTAAGCTACCGGTTAGAATGGATGGATTCCGAATTATCCGGAAGTTTTTGACCCATCGTACCAGAGCCGAAACATCATGTAAATAAAAAAAATCAACCCTATATAGAGTCCCAACTCGAAAGCATCTCCGAGCCAAACCCAAAAAATATCAATTTTAAATCCTAGCATCTTCCTGTTAATTTGGTTTTTTGTACACTCTACAAACAGCAGAATGCCTACTTATATGCTTTAAGATACAACTTTTTAGAAGCTCTGACGATATTTTTTACTTGTTCTTGAGTATTACACCCTCTTTTTTAACACTTTGGAAATAGTGTGGCTGGTGTGTATTATTGTCTTATAGAATAAGTAACAATACAAATCTACATCAATGTATGAGCTTATTTGTGTGTAGATATTATGAGTAAATTCTATTCTAAACCTTGTAATAATATCTTTTCACCCACATTTTATCCATGAGTTCACTTGATTTACATCCAACCATTCGGTTGCTTCTTGACATAGTTGGAAAGTTTAATTCCACTATGGATCCGTCTAGGTTACTTAATGATATCATCCAATCTACCAAAGGAATGGTTGAGGCTGAAGCTAGCTCTCTTTTTTTACTGAGTGATGGAGGAAAAAACCTAGAACTAACAATTCCTACTGGACCAGCAACCGCAGAAGTGTCGGGTAAAAAAATAGCCTCTGACCATGGTATAAGTGGATGGGTTGTCCAGCATCAGCAGCCTGTACTGATTACAGATGTACAATCAGATTCCCGATTCCAAGGAGAGTTACTTTCCAATCCGAAATTTCAGTCACGTAATATGATTTGTGTTCCATTGAATAACAACCAGGGGAAAACTATTGGTGTCCTTCAAGCCATTAATATTAAGGAAAATTTTTTGAATGAAGAGATGCTGGGGCTATTTCAAACACTTGCCAACCAAGCCGCAACTGCTTTAGAAAATGTTCATATAAAGCAGCAACAATTAGCCGCAGAATTGGTGAACAAAGAGCTAGAGGTTGCTACAGAAATACAAGCTCGCTTTTTCCCGCAGCAAACTCCGAATTTAGAAGGCTATGAAATAGCCGGTTGCAGTATACCCGCCAAGGATGTTGGGGGAGATTACTATGACTTTATTCCCAACCCTGAGCCTGGTCAGCATGGTTTTGTGGTGGCTGATGTAACTGGAAAAGGGGTTCCTGCCTCCTTATTAATGGCGACCATGCGAGCCACCTTACGAGCAAATATTCAAAATAATCCGAATGATATTGTTCAAGCACTGCGCCAAGTTAATGGGGATATCTATAGAGATTCTCCTGTAGATAAATTTATTACCTCCATCTACTGCAATTTAGACTACCATCGCCACGAAATAAGCTATGTAAATTCCGGCCATAATCCACCCTATATAGTTCGCGCTGATGATAGCCGAATCGAAGAATTAGAACAGGGAGGGGTAATGTTGGGTATTATGGAAGAAATAGACCTTCCAAAGGCAACACTATCCATAGGTAAAGGCGATATTTTAATGCTATTTTCTGATGGGGTTACGGAAGCTACAAATCCGTCTGGCGAATTATTTTCTGAAGAGAGTTTTGAGCAATGGTTACTAGACCATAATCAGCTTAGTGCCGAAGAGATGAAAAAAGCTCTGCTCGAGACGCTTCAAGTTTATGCTAACGGGAGCCCTCAAAGTGACGATATCACCTTTATCATCGTAAAACGAACAAATTAATTAGAGATGACTACAGGCATGCAATAGGAAACGCTAAACTTCCGTATCTTAGTCATTCAAAAGCACCACTTATTAATTTACAAGGGGTCACTTATCAATATGAAACGCCTGATTCTAACACCTATGAAGTCGGCCCATTTAACCTCAGCATTTATGAAAACGAGCTTTTGTTTATTAATGGTGGTAATGGAAGTGGAAAAACTACCTAAGCGAAACTGTTAACAGGGCTACCATTTCTGGTTGATTGATCTGTTCCTGAGTTTTTGACAATACGCTGTTATCAATAAAAAGAATAAAGATTGCTCTAGGTTGTTAAAGCCATTATCTTTTTACTTTTATACATCGAGGCGTGGCGTAGTCCGGTAGCGCACTCGGCTGGGGGCCGAGGGGTCGCAGGTTCAAATCCTGTCGCCTCGACGTTTAAGCTCATATGTATGGGCTTTTTTTGTGGGGAATCGTAGTGATTT
>MDSV01151379.1_pt1 | contig 11929 bp, 9 predicted proteins | sample 810851 | NCBI WGS metagenome assembly MDSV01 (sample SAMN05326640, study PRJNA326480) | marine metagenome | isolation source: seawater | place: Atlantic Ocean: North East | collected 2012 | reverse complement strand
GAGCATGATCAGAACCAATTGTATCATTAAAATTATTTTTAACTGCATACCACAATCTATCATAATGAGATTTATCTCTTATTGGAGGATTCATTTGAGCATAAGTTCCAAGTTTGTCATAGCAATCTGGAGCATAAAGAGTTAAATGCTGAGGAGTAATCTCAAAAGTAATGTTGCCCTTATGTTGAGATAAAAAATCAATTTCTTCTTTTGTTGTAATGTGGAGAACATGAGCTTTTTTGTTATACTTTTCTGCAATTCTAACGATTCTCCTAGTAGATGACATTGCACACTCTACACTTCTCCAAACTGGGTGCGTTTGAACATCTCCCTCTTTGATTAATTTTGTATTTAATTTTAAAATTGCCTCATCTTCTGAGTGAACCGCAACAACTTTTGAGCTGTTTTGAAAAACCTTATCGATATCATCTTCTTCAGCAACTAATAAATTACCAGTCGAAGAGCCTGCAAAAAGTTTGATACCACAACATCCTTCTAAACCTTTTAAGTTTGCCAAATCATCTGTATTATCTGCTGTTGCGCCAAAATAAAAAGCATAATTGCAAAACATTCTATTTTGAGCGAGATCTAATTTTCTTTGAAACTCTTTCATATTAGATGTTGGTGGATTAGTATTTGGCATTTCAAAGACGCTTGTTATTCCCCCTGCTATTGCTGCTCTACTACCTGAATGAAGGTCCTCAGTGTCAGTTGAACCAGGTTCTCTAAAATGAGTCTGAGTATCTATACACCCTGGCAAAACTGTTAAACCTTTAGCGTCAAATAATTCTTTTGATTCACTGTCAATTTTTCCGATTTGAATAATTTTACCGTCTTTAATTGCTATATCTTGATCTTTTAAATCTTTATTTATGTAACATGAGCCATTTTTTATTATTAAATCTAACATTTATAAAAAAAGTAAATATATTATATTATTACATCAATCAAATATGAATTTTGAAAGTGTATATATTCTAGAAGATAGGGGAATTCTTTACGTAAATGGGAATGATGCTAAAGATTTCTTACAAAATCTGATAAGTAACGATATAGAAAAAGTCAATAATAGTAATAGTTGTTTTGCATCACTATTAAGTCCTCAGGGTAAATTCCTTTTTGCATTTATAATAATTAAACATAAATCAGGTTATTTTTTAGATTGTGACAAATCTCAAGTTGAGGGTCTTTTTAAACAACTTAGTGCTTACAAACTTAGATCAAAAATTGAAATTTTGAATCTTAGTAATGAATTTGTTGTTGCTGCTATTAACCATGAAAAATTTTTATCTTTTAAAGATACTAAAGATATTCTTGGTTATACAATTAAATATAGAGAAGATCCACTTTTACTAGACCCAAGAAATAAAAACCTTGGAGGAAGACTTATTATTAATTTAGAAAAACTATATTTATCTTTAAAAAAATTAGAATTAAAAAATGATAATATTGATAATTATTACAAGTATAGTCATAAACTAGGAATTCCTCAAAAAAATTTAAATAAATTACAAAATAAATTATTTGGAATAGAGTGTAATTTTGAAGAATTAAATGGAATAGATTTTAAAAAAGGCTGTTATGTAGGTCAAGAAAATACAGCTAGAATTAAATTAAAAAACAAACTTTCAAAAAGACTATTGCCAATAGAGTTAGTTGAAGGAAAATTAAACGAGAATGACACAATTCATATTAACAAAATAGACGTAGGGAAAGTGCTAATTAATGATGAATACCCATATGCTTTAATTAAATATTTGGATGATAATTTTAATCAAGAAGATGAATTTAAAAGTGAAAATGCTACATTAAAAATTAAAATACCGAAATGGATTAATTAGTGCGTCAGAATAATGAATGACAAGGTTCTTCCAAATTGATAAGTTTTAATATGGAATTTACTCAAGAAGTTAAAAAAGCTACCGACTCTATATACAAAAAAATCTCTAAAGTATTACCTGAGATTGAGTGGTCAATTCATGCACCTTATATTCATAAAATTAATGAATTAAAGAAAAAAAAGAATGCAGTTATACTTGCACATAATTACCAAACTCCTGAAATTTATCATGGGGTTGCAGATTTTTCTGCGGACTCTTTAGCTTTAGCTGTTGAGGCTTCAAAAACTTCTGCTGACATTATTGTAATGGCTGGAGTACATTTCATGGCAGAAACTGCCAAATTAATGAGTCCACAAAAAAAAGTTTTGTTGCCTGATATGAATGCTGGATGCTCTTTATCCTCTTCAATTACAGGAAAAGATGTTCGATTATTAAAAGAAAAATATCCAGGAGTCCCTGTTGTTTCCTATGTAAATACATCTGCAGAAGTAAAAGCTGAAACTGATGTATGTTGTACTTCTGCCAATGCAGTTAAAATTGTAAAATCATTAGGTACAAAAAAAGTTATATTTTTACCAGATGATTATTTAGCAAAATATGTCGCCTCTCAAACAGATATAGAAATAATTTCTTGGAAAGGAATTTGCATAGTGCATGATCAATTTAACGAAAAACAAATTAATGATATAAGAAAAAACAACCCAGGTATTAAAATAATAGCTCATCCTGAATGTCCACCAGAAGTCATCGAAGCAAGTGATTTTGCCGGCTCAACCTCAGGTATGATCAAATATGTTGAAGATAATCAACCAAAAAAAGTCATGATGGTTACAGAATGTTCTATGAGTGATAATATACAAATAGAGAATCCCAACGTAGAATTTATTAAACCCTGTAATCTTTGTCCTCATATGAAAAAAATTACACTACCTAAAATTCTAGAATGTTTAGAAAATGAATCAGGTGAAATAGTTATGGATACAGATACTATAAATAAAGCAAGAATATCTGTTGAAAGAATGACTGCAATTGGCAGATAATACAAGTGTCTAAAATCAAATTAAGTAATTACTATATTAAGAATACAGTAAAGTTGGCCTTAAATGAGGACCTTTACCCTTCTGGAGACATAACATCAGGTTTAGTTAAAGAAAATAAAATCATTAAATTAAAATTAATTTCTAATCAAAATGCTGTAATAGGTGGTTTAGAGTTTGCTAAACAAACTTTTAAACTAATAGACAAAAAAATTAGATTTGAAATAAAAAAAAAAGAAGGTTCATCAGTAAAAAAAAATGAATTAATTGCAATAATTAAGGGTAAAGCAGCAAATATTCTTATTGGAGAAAGAGTTGCTTTAAATTTCATAAGTCACATTTCTGGTATTGCAACTAAAACAAACGAATTTATTAAATCTGTTAACAAAAAATGCAAAATTTGTTGTACTAGAAAAACAATTCCAACCCTAAGAGTAATACAAAAATATGCAGTAAAATTAGGTGGAGGTACTAACCACAGGTTTAATCTGAGTGACGAATTTTTGATTAAAGATAATCATATTGTAAGCTCAGATATTAAAACTTTAGTATCTCTTGCAATTAAAAATAAAAAAGGGAAAAAAATTACTGTAGAAGTTGATAATTTAAATCAACTAAAACAAATAATGGGTTTAAAATTCAACACAGTCTTATTTGACAATATGAAGCCTAAAATATTAAAAACTGGAGTTAAAATAGCCAAAAAATATTATGAAACTGAAGCTTCAGGAAACATAAGTCTAAAAACAATTAAAAAGATTGCTGCTACAGGTGTAGATAGAATTTCAATTGGGAGTATTACACATAGTTCATCTGCAGTTGACTTAAAACTAGAAGTATAAATTATCTAAATTATTAGTTTTTTTTAGATAGTTCGGCCTGAGCTGCGGCTAGTCTAGCAACTGGAACTCTATAAGGTGAACAAGAAACGTAATTTAAACCTGCGTTTGCACAAAAATGAATACTTTTTGGATCTCCTCCGTGCTCCCCACAAATTCCTAGCTTTATTTTTTTATTTTGTCTTTTACCTTTTTCGACTGCAATTTCTATCAAATCTCCAACACCTTCATCGATTGAAATAAATGGATCTATAGAAAATACTTTATTTTCAATATAATCATTTAAAAACTTTCCACTATCATCTCTACTGATTCCAAAAACTGTTTGGGTTAAATCATTAGTTCCAAAACTAAAGAAGTCAGCATGTTTTGCTATATCTTTTGCTTTTAATGCTGCTCTTGGTAATTCAATCATAGTTCCTACTATATAATCAATTTTTGTATCTTTATTTTTTTGAACTTTATCCGCCACTCTTACAACAAGATCTTTCATAATTTTTATCTCTGCTTCTGTAGAAACCAAGGGAATCATGATTTCAGGAAAAGCTGATTTTATTTTTTTCTTTTTCAATTCTGATAATGCCTCAAAAATAGCTCTACATTGCATTTCATAAATTTCTGGAAAAGAAATTCCCAACCTACATCCTCTATGCCCTAGCATTGGGTTTTGTTCGTGTAATTCATTAATTCTTGAATTAATCTCTTTTATAGGAAGACTCAGAGCTTCAGCAACATCGTTAATCTCTTTTTCTGTTTTCGGAAGAAACTCATGAAGAGGGGGATCCAACAATCTTACAGTAACTGGTAAGCCACTCATAATCTTAAATATTTCAACAAAATCATCTTTTTGATGAGGCAAAAGTTTTGCTAAGGCTTTATTCCTATCTTCAAGAGTTTTTGATAAAATCATTTCTCTTACTGATAAAATTCTTTCTTCATCAAAAAACATATGCTCAGTCCTACAAAGACCTATACCTTCGGCGCCGAATTCTCTTGCTATTTTTGTGTCAAGAGGAGTTTCAGAATTGGTTCTTACTTTTAATTTTCTAAAATTATCAGCCCAACTCATTAATTTTGAAAAATCTCCTGAAATCTCTGGTTTAATTGTTGGGACCTCGCCAAGAATAATTCTACCCGTTGACCCATCTATTGTTATTAAATCACCTTCTTTAACTTCCACTGAAGCAGTTTTGAATATTTTTGAATCATAATTAATATCAATTTCGCTTGAGCCAGATACACAAGGTCGTCCCATTCCTCTAGCAACAACTGCGGCATGACTAGTCATTCCACCTCTAGATGTTAAAATTCCTTTTGCTGCATGCATCCCATGAATATCCTCTGGAGAAGTTTCAACTCTAACTAAAATTGTATCTTGCATCATACCATTAAGTCTTTCAGCCTCATCTGATGAAAATACTACTTTGCCACAAGCAGCTCCTGGAGATGCGGGCAATCCACTAGCAATCACATTGATTGTACTTTTTTCATCTAGAGTTGGGTGTAATAATGTGTCTAAAGAGCTTGGGTTAATTCTTAACACACCTTGTTTTTTTGAAATAAGTTTTTCTTTAACCATATCAACGGCAATTTTTACAGCAGATTTTGATGTTCTTTTTCCTGACCGTGTTTGTAACATCCACAACTTCTTATTCTCCACTGTAAATTCAACATCTTGCATATCTTTGTAATGCTTTTCTAAAATTGTTAAAATTTTATCTAATTGTTTAAATACTTTTGGCATTGTTTCTTCCATTGATAACTCTTTGACTTTTGCACTTAATCTTGCTTTCTTTGTAATATGTTGTGGAGTCCTCGTACCAGCAACTACATCCTCTCCTTGAGCATTAATCAAATACTCACCATATATTTCATTGGTTCCATCAGATGGATTTCTTGTAAACACAACTCCAGTTGCACAATCATTACCCATATTTCCAAAAACCATTGACTGAACATTTACCGCTGTTCCCCACTCAGCAGGTATTTGATTTAATTTCCTATAAACCTTAGCTCTATTGCTTTCCCATGACAAAAATACTGCGCTTATTGCGCCAAATAATTGATCAAATACGTTTTGAGGAAATTCTTTATTTGATTTGTCTTTAACAACCTTTTTAAAATCTTTGATTAAAATGTCCCAATCATTTTCATCTAATTCCGTATCTAGCAGTACGCCCTTGGTTAATTTGTAATTTTCAATCAATTCCTCAAAATGATAACTCTCTACCCCCATAACTACATTTCCGTACATTTGTATAAATCTTCTATAACTATCTTTGGCAAATCTAGTATTAAAAGTTTTTTGTGCCAAAGCATCAACTGTTTTATCGTTTAAACCAAGATTTAAAATTGTATCCATCATTCCAGGCATTGATACTCTGGCTCCGGATCTAACAGATAATAAGAGCGGATTTTTCAAATCACCAAATTTTTTTTTTACATCTTTTTCAATATTTTTAAGTTCTTTTTTTATATCTTTAACTATTTTTAAATTTAATCTTTTTTTATCTTTATAAAATATTTCACATACCTTAGTTGATATTGTAAAACCTGGAGGTACGGGAAGACCCATTCTGCCCATTTCTGACAGATTGGCTCCTTTTCCACCTAAAAAATTTTTGGGATTTTTAATTTTTTTTGAATCTTTTGATTTAAAATTTAATATTAATCTTTTCACTAAATACTCTCGATACTTGAAAAATTTATGTAATTATCAAAGGTTTTACATAACATTTGCAAAAGTTCCAATCTGTTTTTTTTTATATTTTGGTCTTCATCATTGACCTTCACATTATCAAAAAATTCAAAAATCACATTTTTAGCATTAGCTAGATTTTTAAGAGAGAGCTTATAATCCTCGTCTTTATTAATATTTACAAAATATTTTTTCAAATCATTAATCTCCTTATACAAATTTTTTTCAAAATTATTATTGAAAATACTAGGATCAGTTGAATTTGATAGTTCAAAATTTTTATTTTTTAATTCACTATTTAAAATATTAGAGGCTCTCTTATAGCTTGCTATTATATCTTGACCTGTTTGTTTCTGAATCAAATCATTTAATATAATAGCCTTTTTATAAATTTTATTAATATTGTCTGTATTATTTGATTTGATACTTGCTTCAATGATATCATGTCGAATTTGCTTTTCTTTCATATAATATTTTAATCTATCAGATAAAAATTCAATTAAATCTTTTTGCAAAGACTCATTCAATATTTCAAAGCCTTGTTCTTTGTATAGATTAATTGAGTAGTTTATTAAATCTTTTATTTTAAAGTCTTTATTATTATCTATCATTAACCTTATAATCCCTAAAGCTGACCTTCTTAAAGCGTAGGGATCTTTTGAACTAGTAGGTTTTTGGTTAATTCCAAAAAATCCAACTAAAGTATCAAGTTTGTCTGTTAAAGCCAAAGCTATACTAAATAATTTTTTTGGTATTCTATTATCTAATCCGGTAGGAAGATAATGTTCTCTTATTGCTAAAGATATATCTTTATCAAATCCTTGTGTCTCAGAAAAATAGCCACCCATTATTCCTTGAAGTTCTGGAAATTCACTTACTAAATCTGAAGTCAAATCAACTTTACAAATAGAAGCTGATAACTCTACTTTTTCTTTACTTATCAGTAACACATCAGAAATCTCTCCGCCTAATTTTCTCATTCTTTGTATTTTATCAAAATAAGAACCTAGCCCTTTAAAATAATTCATTGTTTTTAGTTTTGAAACTTGTTTTACTAAATTTTGAGATTTATTTTTTTCCCAGAAAAATTGAGCATCTCTTAATCTTGCTTCTACAACATTTTCATTTCCTAGCTTTATAAAGCCTTTTGGATCTTTATTGTTTGCAACTACTAAAAATTCATTAGTGATATTATTTTTCTGATCAAAAGTTGGAAAATATTTTTGATGATATTGCATGGTGATAATCAAAATTTCTTTTGGAATATTTAAAAATTTTTCATCAAATTTGCAAAGTAGGACTTTTGGTTGTTCTACAATAGCTGTGACTTCATCTAAAAGTTTATTATCGAGATCTATAAATATATTTTTCCTTTCAGAGATTTTATGAAGTTCTTTTTTAATTAAATTTTTTCTTAAATCTTGATCTATTATTATTCCTTTTTGGTGAAAAAATTTTTTATAGGTTTTAAAATTGATAAATTTTTTTTTCTTATCTTCGAATTCCTTATCAATAAAAGTTTCATTTGAAGAATTTAAATGGTAAAATTTAAAATCTAAACTTTTACCATTAAAAATAGACAATATAGATTTTAATGGTCTACCCCAGTGAAGACTAAAATTTCCCCATCTCATTGATTTTTTCCATTGAATCTTGTCTAAAATTAATGGAATTTGTTCTTCGAGTAAGTCTAAAGTGCTTAATTTCTTAGGTGCTTTTTTAAAAAAATAAAACTCGCCTTTTTCTATTTTCTTCTTGAACAAATTTTCCTTACTTATCTCATTTGATCTTAAAAATCCTTCTATTGCTTTTTCTGGAGCATTCACATTTGGCCCTTTTACCTCCTGTGGCTTATGAATTACTTCTTTAAGTAATCCATCAAATACAATTATTATTCTATTTGGAGTTGAATAAGCGGAGCTTTTTTTAAATAACACACTTTTTTCTTCAAACAATCTTTTTAAATTATCTAGTAAAAATTGACGTGAATTATTTTGTAAATTGGAAGGAATTTCTTCACTAAAAAGTTCTAAAAAAAACTCAGACATTATTTAATTTGAGTATTAAGCCAAACTTCAGCTACACCTTTAGTAATATCCCTTATTCGACCAATGTACTCTGCTCTTTGAGCTACACTTATAACTCCTCTAGCGTCTAGAATATTAAATAAATGACTTGCTTTTAAACATTGATCATAAGCAGGAAGAGATAATTTTTTTTCTATTAAAGCTTTAGCTTCTAGTTCCAACATATCAAATATCTTAAACAAATTATCTGTATTAGCATATTCGAAATTATAAGCTGAGAATTCTTTTTCAGATTGATGGAATACTTCTCTATATAGTATTCCGTCATCATTCCATTGAAGATCGTAAACATTTTTTTTTTGTTGAGTAAACATACAAATTCTTTCAAGACCATAAGTTAATTCTACTGAAACTGGTTTACATTCAATACCTGCCATTTGTTGAAAATAGGTGAATTGTGTTATTTCCATTCCATCACACCAAACTTCCCAACCAAGTCCGGCTGCTCCTAGGGTTGGGCTCTCCCAATCATCTTCTACAAATCTAATATCATGTTCTTTATAATTTATACCTATTACATTTAAACTATTTAAATAAAGCTTTTTAATATTTTTTGGAGAAGGTTTTATTAAAACTTGAAATTGATAATAATGTTGTAATCTATTAGGATTATCTCCATACCTTCCGTCTGAAGGTCTTCTTGAAGGTTGAACGTATGCAGCTTTCCAAGATTTTGGTCCCAATGATCTCAAAGTAGTTGCTGGATGAAAAGTTCCTGCTCCAACTTCCATATCATAAGGTTGTAAGACAACACAACCTTGTTTACTCCAATATTTTTGTAAATTCAATATTGTATCTTGAAATGACTGGTATTTAGGTTTTATCTTTTTTTTTTTAGAAACCATATCTTTGCCAGATAGATTTTTCATCTAGAATGTTTACTAGTTGATCTACTTGATTGCTTGAAGATAACTTTTTGGCTAGCCACCCTTTTGATTTTTCAAATTTTTTAATAATTAAATCTTCTCCAAATCTTTCTTTTAAAATCTCATTTGCATTGCCTATTCCATCAATTAAACCTAACTCTTTTGCTTTGCTTCCTGACCAAAACTCTCCTGAAAATAATTCTATGTCATTTTTTTTTAGCTTGATACCTCTGCTTTCTTCAACAACATTTATAAAATCTTTATGAAGATCTAATTGAATATTTTTTAATCTCTCAATATCTTCATTTTTTTCTTCAAGGAAAGGATCAAGTGTACTTTTATTTTTTCCAGCTGTATGAACTCTTCTCTCAACTCCTATCTTTTTTATTAATTCAGTAAAACCAAATGAAGAATAAATCACTCCAATCGATCCAATGATTGAACTTGAGTTGGCATATATTTCATCTCCAGCACATGCAATTAAATACCCCCCTGAAGCCGCAACGTCTTCAGCAAATACGATGACTTTTTTTTTATTTTTTTTAGCTTGGTATCTAATAAACTTATAGATTAAATGCGATTGAACGGGTGAGCCCCCAGGTGAATTAATTGTAATTGCTACTACTTTTGCTTTTTTTAAGGAAAACGCTTTACTAATAATCTCTTCTTGACCCGCAAAGTCTATACCTTGTTTGAATTTTCCTACGTTACCAATTATGCCATTTAACTTGATATGCGCTATTAATTTTTTCTTTTTAAAAAAAGAGAACATGAGTAATCCTTATAGAATTTTTGATTTAATATAAAGTCTCCTTATAGTTGAAGTTTCGGGTGCGTCAATTGATAAGTAATAAATATCTGTTAATTATACTACCTTAATTTTTATGGGAACTGTTATTCAACTAAAAAATCAAATAAATAATTCTTATTTCGACCTCAAAAATTCGGTGGAAGAGAAGTTAGTTTTAGTAGAAGAGAAAATAAAGTCGAAACTTAGTAGTGATGTGGGCCTTGTTCAAAAAATGACCGATTACCATATTCAAACAGGTGGGAAAAAATTAAGAGCACTTTTAACATTAGGTTCTTCTAAATTATGTGGCTATTCAAAAGGTGGTAGAGATATTAATCTAGCTGCATGTGTTGAGTTAATACATAGTGCAACACTTATGCATGATGATGTTATAGACGTGGGTGATTTAAGAAGAGGAAAAAAAACATTAAACTCTATATGGGGTAATCAATCTTCAATCTTAGTTGGTGACTATTTATTAAGTCGATGTTTTGAAATGATGGTAGAAGATGGAAATTTAGAAATATTAAAACTTCTTTCATCAACATCATCAAAAATAGCTCAAGGAGAAGTATTACAACTTCAACATAAAGGTGAGATAGACATGTTGGAAGAAACATATTTAAAAATAATTTCTTCTAAAACAGCAGCATTATTTGCAGCAGCCACAAAAGTTGGGGCAATTTTATCGAATAAAGAAAATAAAGAAAAAGATGCCTTAGAATTTTATGGAAAAAACCTTGGTCTAACATTTCAAATAGCAGATGATACATTAGATTACAATTCAGAATTAAAATTATTCGGAAAGAAAATTGGTAAAGATTTTTTTGAAGGTAAAATAACTTTACCTATAATACTTTTGTTTCAAAGATTAACTAATAAAGAAAAAGATGAAATACAAAATTTTTTCAAAAAAGAAACAAGATCTGAGTCTGATTTGTCAATTACACTTGCCTTAATAAAAAAATATAACATTATAAACGAGTGTTATAATAAAGCAGGGTATTTTATAAATCTTGCCTCTAACTCTTTAAGTATATTTAAAGATTCACATGAAAAAAAAGTTTTAGAAAATTTAACTTCTTTTAGTTTAGAAAGAGACTTTTAAGGACTTAATAAAATTTTATCCCAAGACCCTTTTTCATTTTTTATATATTTTAACCTTTCATGAATTCTATTATCTCCATCCAACCAAAACTCAATACTTGAAGGTAAGAGATTCCATCCAGACCAATTTTGAGGTCTTGGTACTTTATTTTTATCTGTGTATTTTTTTTTATAATCTGCTATTTTTTGTAATAAATGCTCTCTGCTTTTTAAAATTTCACTTTGCTTTGATGCCCAAGCACCAATTCTACTTTCATATCCTCTTGAATTATAATAATCATCTGCAGTCTTGTCTGACACTTTTGACAATTTACCACTTATTCTTACTTGTCTTAATAAACTTTTCCAATGAAAACAAATTGAAGCATTAGGATTCTCGTTTAATTCATTCCCTTTTTGACTTTCTAAATTTGTATAAAAAACAAAGCCATTTTTGCTAAAATCTTTCAATAAAACCATCCTAACCGATGGCATTGCTTTTTTATTAGCTGTAGCTAAAGCTAGAGCGTTAGGATCATTTGGCTCACTATTTTTTGCTTCATTCATCCACACTTCAAACAGTTCAATCGGATCATTTAGATCTAAAAAGCAACTATTCAGTCCTAAAGAGTTTTTTTGATTCATAATTTTAACAAAATAATCTATATAATATAAATAATGTCAT
>MDSV01087055.1_pt1 | contig 11929 bp, 8 predicted proteins | sample 810851 | NCBI WGS metagenome assembly MDSV01 (sample SAMN05326640, study PRJNA326480) | marine metagenome | isolation source: seawater | place: Atlantic Ocean: North East | collected 2012 | reverse complement strand
ATGACAATTAACTTTAAAGCGCCAGAAATAAAAGAACTACAGCCAAGACTTTTAGTAATGGGTGTTGGCGGTGCAGGTGGAAATGCTATCAATGAAATGATTGATAACGGAATGCAAGGAGTGGAATTTATTGCTGTTAATACGGATGCTCAAGATTTAAAACATAGCAAAGCAAAATCAAAAGTTCAGATTGGTTTAAACTTAACGAAAGGTTTGGGTGCAGGAGCAAAAATTGATATTGGTCAAGCTGCAGCTGACGAATCCTTAAACGAAATAATAAATATCTTACAAGGAGCTAACATGGTTTTTATCGCAGCTGGAATGGGTGGTGGAACCGGTACAGGCGCAGCACATGTTATTGCGAGAGCAGCTAAAGAACTTAATATTCTAACAGTTGGGGTTGTTACTCTTCCTTTTTTATATGAAGGTCCATCAAGAATGAGAAGAGCTCAGATTGGTCTAGAGGAGTTAAGGAAACATGTAGATACAATTATAGTAATTCCAAATCAAAACTTATTTAAAATTGCAAATGAGCAAACAACTTTTGAGGAGTCTTTTAACTTATCAAATAATGTTTTAATGCATGGAGTCCAAAGTGTAACAGACTTAATGGTGAGACCTGGAATCATAAATTTAGATTTTGCTGATGTAGAAACTGTGATGGCCTCTATGGGTAAAGCGATGATGGGAACCGGAGAAGCTGAGGGTGAAGGAAGAGCTATGAAAGCAACAGAAATGGCTATCAGCAATCCCTTAATAGATGATTACACTTTAAAAGGTGCAAAAGGATTATTAGTAAATATTACTGGTGGTAAAGATCTTAAACTATTTGAAGTTGATGAAGTAGTAAATAAAATAAGATCGGAAGTAGAAGCCGATGCAGAGGTTATTATAGGCGCCATTACAGATCCATTGTTAGAAGGAAAAATTAGAGTTTCTATTGTAGCTACTTCATTGGATGGCCAACAACCTGAAACAAAATCAGTTATTAATATGGTTCACAGAATTCAAAATCGAAATCCAGGTTATTCTGATTTTTCTAATTTAGGGAGTAATTCATCTTTTAATTTTTCAGGAAATAATGCGGCCCCTTTATCAAATGGTGCAAATGCCTTAAAGCTAGAAGACGAGGTGGTTCAAGAAAATTTAAGTGAAACCATTAATGATGTAAACAATCAATATCATGAGGAGTTATTAAAAAATCAAGAGCCCGAGAGTGTTGTTGAGAGTGTTTCAAATCAAAATGAAGTATCGTTTTCAGAAGAGGCGGTTGAGCGATCAGATTCAGAAAGTGATCAATCTAGCGATCTTAAAGAATTTGGTGTTGATACAGATGAGCCAGATTTATTTAACTCTGAGGATCAAAACATTAATTCTGGGGATTTGCTCGGATCAACTGAAGAAATTGAAGAGGATGATCTAGAAATACCTGCATTTTTAAGAAGACAAAAAAACTAATGGTCTTCAAAAAAATAAATGAAAGCCACCATGGTATCGGATATCTCAAATCATTATCCGGTACTGCTAAATGAAATAATTAGCGTTATTACCCCTCAACATGGTGGCACATTTATAGACTGTACATTTGGTCAAGGTGGATACTCCAAAAAAATATTAAGTTTTAAAAATACTAAAGTAATTGCAATAGATAGAGACAGTGAAAGCAAAAAACAGGCAGAAATAATTTCAAACCAACATGTAGGTAGATTCATTTTTAAAAATAAAAAGTTTAGTGAATTAGAAAATTTTAAACTTAAAAATGAAGATGTAAGAGGTATAGTTTTCGATCTAGGATATTCGTACACTCAAATTAAAGATTCAACAAAAGGCTTATCGTTTAACTCAGAGGGTGACCTAAATATGCAGTTGGGGATAAATAATTTTTCAGCTAAAGATGTAATAAATAATCTTACAGCTACAGAACTTGAGAAAATTTTAAAGTTTTTTGGTGAGGAACATGAAGCAAAAAAAATAGTCAATCAAATAATAATTGAAAGAAAAAAAAAGTTAATAGATACCCCAAATTTAGTTAAAATTATAGAAAGAACAAAAAGAAAAAAAAAATTTAAAATTCATAGTGCAACTAAAACTTTTCAAGCATTGAGAGTATTTGTTAATAAAGAAATAAGTGAATTAATTTATGGTTTAATTGCAGCTTCAAAAGTTCTAAAAAAAGACGGAGTTCTAGCTGTTGTTACATTCCATTCTTTGGAGGACAAAATAGTAAAATATTTTTTTAAAAGTTTATCTGAAAATAAAAGTATATCTCGTTATGAACCGAAGATAGATCAACCCGATACTTTATTTAGGATGCCAGATAAGAAACCTAAAACACCATCAGAAAATGAATTAAAGGAAAATCCACCCTCTAGATCTGCTAAACTCAGATATGTAATAAAAAAAAATAATTTCTATAATTTTGAAACCGACATCTTAAAAGAGTTTGAGTATTTAATTAAGATTGAAAACTTTGGTGAGAAGTTATGAAGAAATTTTCGGTAATTTTTTTGATTATTTTTTTGATATTATTTACAGCGGTTATCAAAAATTCAACAAAAAAAATTGATGATGAAATTTTTACTATGTATGAGAGTTTACGAAGTTTAAAAAAAGATTTTGAAAATATCAAGCTTGAACACGATTATCTTAGTTCGGCAGAAAAACTGCTTGAATTTCAAAATCTTTATTTCGAGAATGAATTAATAAAAAAAGATATCAAAGATATTAAGATAATTTATAAAACACAAAATGATTTAAAGATTAAAAAGTTTAGTTTTATCAATGATTAATAAAGATACAAGAATTGTTATAGAAAATGAACAAAGTGACTTTTTGTATAAAAAAAATAAATCAAATTTAAATATAACTTTCAATCGAATATCTTTTATTTTTTTTGTTTTTTTTGTTATTTGTTTAATTTATGTTATTCATTTAATTCATCTTGGATCTAGAAAAATAAATAATGAAGAAATAAAGAATATTAATCAAATCTCAAATAAGCTTTATAGAGCAAATATTGTTGATAGAAATAAAAAGTATATTGTTAAAACGATTAACTCAATCGATGTAGGAATTAGTCCCAAAAAAATAATTGATGAGAAAAAATTATTGTTAAATTTGAAATATATTTTTCCAAATAAAGATTACTCCGAAGTAAAAAAAAGAATTGATAAAGGAAAGTTTTTTTATTTTGAAAAAAAAATTTCTGAAGAAAATTATGAGAAATTAATGCAGCTTGGTGATAAGTCTATTGAACCTAGGGATAATTTAATTAGAATTTATCCTCAAAAAAACTTATTCAGTCATATAATTGGGCAGATTGATGATGATAATAATGGTATTTCAGGTCTAGAAAAATCACTAGATAGCCAATTAAAGAATATCCAAAAACCCATTCAGTTAACGGTAGATAAGGATATTCAATATTTGATCAGAGATGAATTAATTAAATTTAATGAAATATTTAGGACAAAAGGTAGTGCTTCAATCTTAATGGATGTGGAAAATGGTGAAATTTTATCACTAGTTTCATTGCCAGATTTTGACCCAAACAAAAGAGAAAAAATTTCTGACACAAATTTTATAAATAGAGCGACAAAAGGAGTTTATGAGTTTGGCTCAGTTTTTAAAACTTTTACATTGGCTGCGGCATTTGATGAAAAGATTATTGAACCCCAAACGGAATTTGTTGATTTACCAAAATCTGTGACTTGTGCCGGATTTCCGATAAGAGAATATGATATCGATATACCCTCAAATTTAACAGCTGAGCAGATTTTAGTTAGATCAGGAAACATAGGTTCAATTAGAATTGGCCAAAAAGTAGGGGAAGAAAAATTTAAGTTATTTTTATCAAAGATTGGAATTTTAGGTGAGATTAATTTTGATATTGAAGAGGTTGGAAAACCAATAAAATTTAATTGGGGCAAGTGCCCACTTGCTACAGCTTCTTTTGGACACGGTATTACAACGACATTGATTCAATTAGCCAAGGCTTATTCAATTATTGTTAATGGAGGATTTAATATAAATCCAAGACTTATTTTAAATAAAAAAAAGATTAAGAAAGAAAAAATTTTAAATAAAGAGGTGTCTCAAAAAATTTTACCTATTTTAAGAAAGATAGTCACAACAAAAGAGGGAACTGCCTCTTTAGCTAATGTTAATGGTTATAATATTGGAGGAAAGACTGGAACTGCACAAAAAAGTATATCTGGTAGTTATTCAAAGAAAAAAATCAATTCGTTTGTATCTGTATTTCCCACATCTAAACCAAAATTTGTATTCGCTATAATGCTTGATGAGCCAAAAATGAATGAAGACTATATTTATCATTATAGGGATGGATCTAACCTCAAGTATAAAGGCACTCCATTTAATACCGCAGGCTGGACCACAGTTGAGGTTACAGGTCAAATTGTAGAAAAAATTGGGCCTATTTTAGCCACAAAATACAGTGAAATTAATTAAGTTATGCAACTTAAAGATTATATTCCTAATGTTAATAAGAAATTTAGTAACATTTTTTTTTCAGGAATTTCTTTTACCAGTTCTAAAGTAAAAAGAAATGATATTTTTTTTGCTATTAAAGGAAATAAATTTGACGGAAATAAATTTATCGACGAAGCAATTAAAAAAGGAGCAAAAATTATTGTTTCTGAAAAAGAAAATACTAAAAAAAAAGGAAATATTCTTTATTTACATTCCTCAAATGTAAGAAAATTGCTAGCGAATATTTCATACAAAATTTTAAAAAAAAAACCAAAAAAATTAATTGCAGTTACAGGTACAAATGGAAAATCATCTATAGCAGATTTTTTCTTTCAAATATTAAATTTAAACAAAAAGAGAGTAGCATCAATTGGAACTATAGGGATTCGGTATAAAGAAAAGAAAAATAATTTAGACAATACAACTTTAAACCCCATTCAATTGAGTTCAATACTCAATGATCTTAAAAAAAAAAAAATCGATTACGCAATCATGGAAGCATCGAGTCATGGTTTAAGCCAAAATAGATTGGATGGACTATCTTTCGATGTTGGGATATTCACAAATTTGTCTCATGATCATCTGGATTATCACAAGAATATGCAAAAATATTTTAATTCAAAATTATATCTTTTTAAAGAATTAATAAAAAAAAAAGGAAATATAATTACTGATGCCAATATTCCTCAAGTAAAAAAAATTAAAGATATCGCAAAAAAAAAAAGTTTAAAATTATCTTTAATTTTTGATAAGAGAAAAAGTGGAATTCAACTGATTTCTCACAAATTTTTAAACGGAAGACAAATTCTAAAAATTTCAATTAATAATAGGTTATTCAAAATATCATTAAATTTAATAGGTAAAATACAAATTAAGAATGTATTAATGGCCATATTAGCTGCAAACAAGAGTGGTCTTAATTTTAAAAAAATAATTACTGTGATCGATCAACTCAAACCTGTTGAAGGACGGTTAGAAAAAATTGGAGAATTAAGAAATAAAAGTAAAGTTATTTTAGATTATGCCCATTCACCTGCTGCGTTAAAATTAGCCTTATTGAATATTAAAGAACAATTTCCTGACAGTAAGATTAATTTAATATTTGGTTGTGGAGGTGAAAGAGATCAAAAAAAAAGATCCATAATGGGTAGAATTGCTGAAAAATATTCTAATAAAATATATTTGACTGATGATAACCCAAGAAATGAAAATCCATCAAAAATAAGAAACGATATTAAAAAAGGAATCAAAAAAGCTAAAATTACGGAATTACCAAACAGAAAAAAAGCAATCCATCAGGCGATAATGAAGCTTGATACTGGAGAAATATTATTAGTGGCTGGAAAGGGTCATGAAAAAAATCAAGATTATGGAAAAAAAAAATTATTTTTCTCTGATCAGAAGGAAATTCTTAAATCAATCAAATATAAAAATGAAGTGTTATCAAAAGATTTAAAATTGAATATTATTAAAGAGCTATCTAAAGCTAAAATATCCAACAAGGTAATTATTAAAAATATTTCTATCAATTCTAAAATTATAAAAAAAAATGATGTTTTTTTTGCTATTAGAGGTAAAAAAATCGATGGAAATAGGTTTGTTTCAGAAGCTTTTAAGAAAAAATCAAGTTTTGCAATAGTTAACCGATTGAATAAAGATTTTCCAAAATCAAAACAAATTAAAGTAAAAAATTCCTTAAACTTTTTAACTCAATGTTCTTCAGTTTTTAGAAAAAATATAAATTCTAAAATAATATCGATCACGGGGAGCTGTGGAAAAACAACATTAAAAGAGATGATTGGTGTAACTTTAAAAAAAATATCAAGAACCAGTTATTCCCCTAAATCATTCAATAACAAATATGGAGTTCCTCTTAGTTTATTCAATTTAAAACAACATGATGACTTTGGTGTTTTTGAAGTTGGAATGGATAAAAAAGGTGAAATTAATAATTTATCTAAAATAATTAATCCTGATTTAGGTATAATAACAAATATTAGTTATGCACATTCAAAGAATTTTGAGAATATCAGCCAAATAGCAGATGCGAAAGCTGAAATAATGAATAATATAAAAAAAGATGGTGCAGTTGTTCTGAATATGGATGACCATTTTTATGATCATCACAAAAATTTTGCATTGAAAAAAAAATTAAAAGTAATTTCTTTTGGTATTAGTAGCAGATTCCCCAATGTCAAATTAACTAAGATAAAAAAAATTAAAAAAAAATATGAATTATCTATTAGTATTAATAATGTAATAGTTTCTTATTTATCAGATAGTGATAACAAAAGTCATTTATACAATATACTAGCAGCTTTAGCTTCAATAAATTTTTTTATAAATGTAAAAAAGTTAAAAAAAGATATTTTTTTAAATTTAAAAACCCCTACTGGAAGAGGAAATATTATAAAATTTAAATTTAAAGATAAAAAAATTTTTTTAGTTGATGAAACTTATAACTCAAATCCTTTATCACTTAAAACTGCTATAGAAAATTTTGATCGATTAGAATTAAAGAATTCTAAAAAGTATCTTTTATTAGGTGATATGCTTGAATTGGGTAAGCATTCCTTAAAACAGCATAAGTTAATTAGCAAAATTGTGAATAAAACAAAAATTTACAAGGTATATGTAATTGGAAAACACATACAGGATACCTTTAAGGGTTTAAATGTAAATAAAAAAGCTAAAATATTAAATAATAAATTTGATATAATTGATTTGATTAATAAGGATTTAAATAATAATGATTATCTAATGGTTAAAGGATCAAATTCTACAGGTCTTCATAAAATAATATCTAAATTAAAACAAAGAATTTCTTATGTTATTTGAATTATTGCTTAACTATGTTGATACTTTTAATTTTTTGAATGTTTTTAGGTATATTACTTTTAGAACTGGATTGGCTTTTTTTACATCATTATTGATTGCTCTTTTAATTGGAGGACCTTTTATAAGATTATTCTCAAATAGAAAAATTTTTAATCCAATCAGAGAAGATGGTCCATCCGATCATATTATAAAAAAGATTGGAACCCCAACTATGGGAGGTGTTATTATTTTGTTAGGTTTAATTATTTCAGTTTTACTTTGGGCTGACTTGACTAATATTTATATTTTATTTTGTTTATATATTGTCTCATCATTTGGAATTCTTGGCGCATATGATGATTATCAAAAGATAAAAAATAATAGCTCCACAGGAGTCTCATCTAAATCAAAAATTATTATGCAAATTTTTTTAGCAATGTTAGGACTGGTGATATTGACCTATTTTGTTGAATACGATGAATTTAAGAACCTATATTTTCCATTTTTCAAAAATTTAATAATCAACTTAGGATGGTTTTTTATTCCTTTTTCAATATTTGTTATTGTTGGTTCCTCTAATGCAGTAAATTTAACAGATGGATTAGATGGATTAGCTACTGTCCCAGTTATTTTAGTTGCAGGTTGTTTTGCTTTTATAAGTTATGTTACAGGAAATGTTGTTTTCTCTGACTATCTTCAGATAATATATATTGAGGGAACAGGAGAAATATCAATTTTTTGTGGAGCAATTATTGGAGCTTGTTTAGGTTTTTTATGGTTTAACGCACCGCCAGCAAAAATATTTATGGGTGATACGGGGTCACTTTCATTAGGCGGATCTCTAGGAGCAGTAGGAATTATTACAAAACATGAGATAGTTTTAGCAATCACAGGGGGTTTATTTGTATTAGAAGCTTTATCTGTAATGGTTCAAGTAATTTCATTTAAACTAACTGGTAAAAGAATATTTAAAATGGCACCAATACATCACCATTTTGAAAAGAAGGGTTGGCCAGAATCTACTGTGGTTATTAGATTTTGGATTATTTCAATTATTTTAGCAATGATTGGTTTGGCCACATTAAAACTTAGATAAGGGCACAAGCTTGAGCATCTTCTTGAACAAAAAAATATTAATTTATGGTCTTGGAAAAAGTGGTCTTGCAGCTTTTAGATTTCTAAAAAAAAAGAATACTATTTTTTTATATGATGATTACCAATCTGAAGGAAAGAACTTATATATAAAGAAAAATTTAATAAGTTACAGAAAAATTTTAAAATATGAATTTGACCAAATAATTTTAAGTCCAGGTATAGATATTAATAAATGTAAATTGACCAATTATTTAAAAAGAAATCATAATAAAATTTATTCTGATTTAGATGTATTTTACTCATTTTATAAAAATGACTGTATTACAATAACAGGTACCAATGGTAAATCTACTACATGTCAACTTTTGTATAAAGTTTTATCGAATCAAAAATTTGATGTAAAATTAGTAGGCAACATCGGTAATCCAATATTGGAAGTTAAAAATGTAAAAAAAAAAACTATTTTTATTATTGAGGCCTCTTCTTATCAGCTTGAATATAGTAAGATTTTTAAATCAAAATATGCAGTTATGTTAAATTTATCCCCTGACCACATTGAAAGACATGGAACTTTAAATAAATATGTTAAGGCTAAATTTAAATTATTAAAAAATCAAACATCGAGAGGTTTAGCATTCGTTAAAAAAAATGATTTATTGATCGAGAAAGAGATTAAATCAAATAAATTTAGTTGTAGAATAATTAAAGTAGATACAAAAAAACAAAATAACTTTTTAAAAAAAATTGATAATAAGTATTTTTTAACTGAAACAAATAAAGAAAATTTACTATTTGTTTTGGAAATTTCAAAAAAACTTAATTTAAAAGATAGTTTATTTTTAAAAGTAATACAAAACTTTAATGGACTTAAGTATCGTCAACAAATAATTATTAAAAAAAAATATTTGTCAATTATCAACGACTCAAAATCTACAAGTTTTTCTTCATCAATAGGTCTTTTAAAATCAAATCATAAAATTTATTGGTTAATAGGGGGTATTTATAAAAAAGGAGATAAATTTAAACTATCAAAAAAATATTTTAATAATATTTATGCTTTTATTTATGGAAAAAATAAAAAATTTTTTAATAATAAACTTAATGGGAAAATACCATTTCAAAATTTTGATACCCTTCAAAATGCACTAAAAAAAATTATTTCCATTATTAAGAATGAAAAAAATGTTCATAAAACAATTCTATTCAGTCCTTGTGCGGCATCATTTGATGAGTTTAAGAATTTTGAAGATAGAGGTTTATATTTTAATAAATTAATTCAAAAGCATTTAAATGAAATATTATAGGTCTATTTACAATATTTATTATGAATGGTGGAAAAATATTGATAAATTAATTTTTTCAATAATTATTTTATTATTTATTACAGGTTTATTTTTTTCTTTAGTATCAACATCTTTGCTAGTCTCAGATAAGTTGGATACGAATGATTATGCATTTTTTTTTAAACATTTATCTTTTGTTTTTTTAGGTATAATTTTGATATTTATTTTATCTTCAATAAATGAAAAAAAGCTCTATAGAATTTCCCCAGTAATTTTTATTTTTTCATTATTTTCTCTGTTTTTGGTCCCAATAATTGGTGTTGAGGTAAATAGCGCTCAACGATGGATAGATTTATATTTTTTACCTAGATTTCAACCTATTGAGATGGTTAAACCTTTTTTAATTGTCTTGATAAGCTTAATTTTGAGTAGTGAAAAATATAAGAATATTTATTTAAAATATTTACTCACTTTTTTAATAACATTGTTGATAGCTTTATTGCTAGCAGTACAACCAGATATAGGGCAAACTCTATTAGTCTTTTTTAGTTGGTCAGTTTTAATATTTATATCCGGTATCAATGTAATATTTTTAATTTCATCATGCATGATTTTGTCATTGGTACTTTATTTTTTGATAAATTTTGTTCCTAAGTTTGCGTATATTAAAAATAGGATATTGTCTTTTTTCAATACTGAAACGGGCACTCATAATGCCCAGTCAGAAAAAGCAATAGACTCAATTACTAGTGGTGGATATTTAGGTAAAGGTATTGGAGAGGGAACACTAAAAAATAGAGTGCCTGAAGCTCATACAGATTATATAATTTCTGTTATTTCTGAGGAGTTTGGGGTAATTGCCATAATTTTAATTTTATTGATGTTTTTAATATTCATTTATTCTGTTTTTAAAAAAGTTTATTTAGAAAATGAGGAAAGGACAAAGTTGGTTTTGGTAGGATGTATAAGTCTTATACTGTTGCAAGCGATTATACATATTGGAGTAAATATAAGGTTATTTCCAACCACTGGGATGACTCTTCCATTTATAAGTTATGGAGGCTCTTCTATAATAAGCATTTCAATTTTGTCAGGAATAATTTTAAACTTAACTAAAAGGAAAATACACTAGGTGAAAAGAAATTTTTTAATCACAACAGGTGGATCGGGAGGTCACGTTGTTCCTGCAATGATACTTTGTGAACATTTATCAGATAAAACGAACATAATAATTTCTACTGATAAAAGAGGTTTAAAATATTTGAATAAAAATGAATATAAAATAGAAATAATTAATACACCAAGACTAAATAACACTTTTTTTTTACCATTTAATCTCATTATAGTTTTTATTTTAACCTTAAAATCACTCATTTTATTAAAAAATAAAAAAATTGAAAATGTTCTTTCTACAGGCGGATATATGTCATTACCAGTGATTTGGGCTGCTAGAATATTAAAATTGAATATTTTTTTAATAGAGCCAAATCAAACTTTGGGCCGTTCAAATAGATATTTTTTAAATTCTTGCAAAAAAATTTTTTGTTATACGGAAAAAGTTAAAAATTTTCCTGAAAACCTTAAACACAAAATGGTAATTATAAAACCCTTGGTAAGAAAAAATATTTATGATTTGAGTCTATCTAATAAAAATAAAAATAAATTTTCAATATTAATAATAGGTGGAAGCCAAGGAGCTAACATCTTTGATAAAAAACTAAAAGATTCAATTGTAAACTTATCTAAAATAGCTCCTATTAAGGTAATACAACAAACAAATAATAGTAATATTTCTGCTTTAAGTGATCATTATTCGAAAAATAAAGTAGAAAATAAAATTTTTAGTTTTGATAGAAACTTTTTAAATAATGAACATCAAATAGACCTCTGTATTACAAGAGCAGGAGCCTCAACATTAGCAGAGCTATCTGTTCTTAATATTCCTTTCATAGCTGTGCCACTTCCAACATCGAAAGATAATCATCAGTTTGAAAACGCTAATTTTTATAAAAACAAAAATTGTTGTTGGATTATAGAACAAGATTATTTTGATGAAAAGATAGAGGATTTTTTAAGTATAATTTTAAAAAATAGAACAGATTATATGGAAAAAAAGGGAAATCTAAAAAAATTAAATTACCAAAATTCTTGGATTAATGTTAATCAAAAAATATTGGAAATGATAAATGAAAATTGAATTAGCAAAAACTGAGGTTATTCACTTTGTAGGGATTGGAGGAATT
>MDSV01217321.1_pt1 | contig 11931 bp, 10 predicted proteins | sample 810851 | NCBI WGS metagenome assembly MDSV01 (sample SAMN05326640, study PRJNA326480) | marine metagenome | isolation source: seawater | place: Atlantic Ocean: North East | collected 2012 | reverse complement strand
TTTAAATGTATTTGTTTTATTAGTCATTATGAATTATTAAGAACATAGCGTAAATTGTATATAATGAGCAAATATTTAAATGTTTTATGCACAAAAAAGCAAAGAAAAATGCTTTATCTTTTACTTTTTGCATCTTTAATTTCTGTTTTCTTTGAATTTATTAGTATCGGATCTATACCTATATTTGCAAGTATACTAATAGAAAGTTCTCAGGATAATTATTTATCAAAATTAATTAATTTAAGTTTTCTTGAAAACTTAAATCAAAAAGATTTATTACTTTATGGTTCAATTTTTCTTGGTTTTATTTTTTTATTAAAAAATTGTTTTTTATCAGCTTTAATTTATTTCGAGGGAAAATTAATTAGATCAATAAGAATTAATTTAGGTGAAAAGTTATTTAAAACTTATCTTAATAAAGAATATAAATTTCATTTAAAAACTAATCCATCTATCCTTTTAAGAAATGTTTCTGGAGAAGTGAGTCAAACAACAACTGTTCTTTTAAATTTTCTTAAACTTATAAGAGAAACATTAATACTATTCGCAATATTTATTCTTCTAATACTTAGTGATATTGTGATCTCTTTTTCTATTTTTCTATTTATGGCATTTTTTGTAATCATTTTTTTTCGACTTACAAAAAAGATAATAGAAAAAAATGGAAAGTTAATTCAAAAAATCAGAGCAATACAAATACAACATATTACACAGAGTTATAATGCTATTAAAGAGATTAAAATGCTTAATAAAGAAGAATATATCAATAAAGCGACAGTTAATAATATGTATGAATTTGAAAATCCTTTTTTGATAAATTATTTTTTAACTTCATTGCCAAGATTATTTTTAGAAACACTGTTGATTTTTGGTCTTACAATAATAACTTTATTGTTAATAGGATTAAATCAATCTTTAGTTTCAGTATTTCCAACTTTAACACTGCTTGCAGTAGCAGCTATAAGATTAATTCCCTCATTCAATGGGATATCAAGTGCTCTTGCAAATATAAAAAATTATAGGCCGTCGTATAAACTTGTTTATTCAGACCTTCTAAATGGAATAAAAGAAAATGATGATATTAATAAAAATGATTTAAATCTTAGTTTTAAAAAAAAAATTTATTTAAAAGATATCAATTTTACTTATGAGGGTAAAAAAAGTTTTAAATTAGAAAAAATAGATTTATCAATTAATTTAGGATCAAAAATTGGGATAATTGGTAAATCAGGTTCAGGTAAAAGTACATTTATAAATTTAATTACTGGTTTGCTTAAACCAGATAGTGGATCAATATTAACAGATGGAATAGATATAAATGATAATATTAAAAAATGGCAAAGTTTAATAAGTTATGTCCCCCAAGATATTTATCTTCTTGATGATACAATTAAAAGAAACATAGCAATAGGGGAGCCTGATGAAAAAATTGACAACAATAGGTTAAAACTTGCAATCAAATCATCTGAACTAACAGAATATATAGATGAATTACCTGATGGATTAAATACTATTGTGGGAAATAGAGGTGTAAGAATTTCTGGTGGTCAGAAACAAAGAATCGGTATTGCAAGAGCTTTATATTTTAACAGAAAAATACTAATATTAGATGAAGCAACAAATTCTCTTGATGAGAAAAATGAACAAAAGATTTTAAATAATATAATGAATGAATATCAATCAAAAACCATAATTTGTATTGCTCACAATCACAAAATATTTAACAATTTTAACGAGATATTAAATTTTGATGGTGGAAAAATAAACAAAAGAGGTAGCTATAGTGAAGTGGTACAAAGTTGAATATAAATAAAAACTGCGAAAATATACCCATGTTCAAGTATTGAACAATTTCAAAAAATTTATTAAGATGGGTTGTTTTTTTATAAATAACGTCTAAAATTAGAAAATGGCAAATGTAATTATTATAAGACCAATCTCTGAAAGCTGGTCAGGAGAATTGTATAAAAGAGCTTTGAGTATTCCTCATGGGCCTCTTACTCTTTCTGCTCATTTAATTGATAAAGGATATGATCCATTAATAATTGATGAGATTGCTCTTACAGAAACTATTGAAACAGAAATATCTGATATCGCAAAAAATAAATTAAAAGACTCTATTAAAAAAGAAAAGCCTATTTGTGTGGGTATTTCAAGTATGACTGGTGAACAAATAAGAAGAGGTAAAATGTTCGCAAGAATGGTTAGAGAATTTGATGAAAAAATTCCTATAGTTTGGGGTGGTGCACATCCATCTTTGCTTCCTGAAATGACAATTGAGGATGAAACTGTAGATCTTATTTGTACAGGAGAGGGAGATATATCTTTTCCAATCTTGGTGACGGAATTAAAGAAAAATGGAACAGGTGATTTATCAAAAGTACCAGGTTTGGTTTATAAAGATAAAAAAAATGAAATTATAAAAACAAAACAACCCCCTTTATATAGAATGGATGATATGCCACCTTTTCCATATCATTTACTAGATATGGAACTCTATATAAAGAATATTAAAAAAAAATATATAACAAGATACTTTGAGATAAACTCTTCAAGAGGATGTCCGTACAAATGTTCTTTTTGTCTTAATTCCAAAGAAGGCATTCCATATACAAAAGCAAGATCCAGTAGGATTATTCAGGAAATGATTAGACTAAAAGAAGAATATAAAGTAGATGGTATTTCTTTCAATGATGAAAATTTCATTCTAAATAAAAAAAGAATCGAAGAAATTGCTCAAGCCGCAATTGATATGAACTTAAATTTAAAGATGCGAGGTGGAGGAAGGGTAGAGTTATTTTTAAAATTTGATGATAGATATTTAGAACTTTTTAAAAAAGCAGGTTTTTATCATTTTGCACTTGGTGTAGAGTCTGGTTCTAATAAAACCTTAGCTTCTATTAATAAACAAATTACTACTGACCAAATTTTTAATGTAATAGATTCTCTTGTTAAACACAAATTCCAATCAACCTATAATTTCATTGCAGGATTTCCAAATGAAAGCATTGAAGATTACAAAGAGACACTTAGAACTATTTATCATATTTTTGAAAAATGCAAACATATGGTTTATCCAGTTCCTGCGCCATCTTTTTATTGTCCTTTACCAGGAACAAAAAGTTTTGATGATGCGGTAGCTTTGGGTCACAGGGTTCCTGGAAGTTTCGAAGAGTGGACAGATGTTGATTATAATCTTAAAGAAATGGTTTGGATCAGTAAAGAATTTCACAGTTTTATTGTTAAAAGTAGAGATATTATAAATAATATAAATATGAAATATTCTGGAGAAAATGCTGTAATTACTAAGGATGATCTAAAACCTCTGGCAGACATAATGCATTGATACATGTTCAATTTTTGAACATTTAATTTGACATTTCAATATAACTTAGATAAAAAATAAACATACTGAAATGCATGGTGGGAAATCAGTGTGAAATTCATTGGCTGTTCCTGCAACCGTAAAGTCGGAGCGCCACCCAGTATAGCCCGCTGTCGAATGTAAGCCAGGAAAAGCTTAAAATTCTACGATTAAAAATTAACATCGGCATTATTTAACTTTTATTATTTAATTAATAATAAAAAAAAAAGGAGTTATGTTGTATGATAATCACAAGAATATTAATAATATTAAGTATTATATTTTTTAACACAAAAGTATTTTCTTTAGAGGACTGCAAATGGAATAATGATAAGGGAACACCTTGTCTAACAATAACTAAAACACCAAACACATCTTATTTAAACAGCGAGTCTATCAATAAAAAAATTTATACAAAACAAATGATTTTGGACTCAGGTGCAAAATCAACAATAGATTTAATTAAATATGTGTCTGGAGTTGATTATTATCAGAATGGTCCAGCTGGTCAAACAGGAGCAATATTTATAAGAGGTTCGGAGTCTAATCATACCTTGGTTCTTTTAAATGGAATTCCCATAAATGATCAATCTGCAACAAATGGTATTCATGATTTTGGGCAAGACTTTCTACAAACAGTTCAACAAGTTGAAGTTTATAAAGGTTCAAATGGAGTACACTTTGGACCTGATGCAATAGGTGGTGCAGTTAATTTTATAACTGACATTGATTATGAAAATAGTTACTCATTAAGTGGATTCAATTTAAAAAATAATTCTTTTGATGGAAATATAACCAAAATTTTTGATAATGGTTGGCATGTGAATGCAAAAAGTGCAGCTAATCAAAGTATAACTGATAGTTCGATAGCCAAAGGAAATGAATCTGATGGTAGTAAAAATTATCAATTTAATTTAAATGCTGTCAAATGGTTAAATGATAAGCTCAAATTTAAATCTGTATTATACGCTCGTGATACAAAGTCTGCTTATGATAAATCTGCAACTAAAGAAGAGGGTGTAACTTCAGATAATGAGATGTATGCAATTCAAGCAAGTTTGGAAAATAAAAATAAATTTTCATTTAATTCATTAAATTTTCATTATCACAATTACGATAGAACTTATAGAGAAATGGGAAAAATTGATACATACAAAAGTGAGTCTCTAGTAGCTAAACTTGAAAGTGAAAGAAAAATTTCTGATAATTTATCTTTTGGATACGGTAGTAATTATAAATACGATTGGGGTAATTTTTCCACAACAACATTTACTTCTCAAACAAAAGGTCATGTAGATAATTTTGGATTATATTCAAATATAGGTTATTCTTTAAATAACAATCAACTTTTGTCAATTCACGCAAGAAACGATGATCATAAACAGACGGGTGGTAACAAAACTTACAAATATAGTTTCATTCAAAAATTAGATAATGCCAAAATCATTCTTACCCACTCCACTGGTCTTAAAAATCCAAGTCTTTATGAATTGTATGGTTCATCAGGGTTTGGTTTTTCAGGTAACACAGGGATTAATCCTGAAAAAAGTGAGACAAATGAGATTTTTGGTGAATATAAATTTTCAGAAAATTTAGTTTTAAGCTCAACTGCTTATAGAACGAGAATGAAAGATAGAATAAAAATAAATTCAGGTTGGTCAGCATATGAAAATAAGATACTAGATACAACTCAGGAAGGATTAGAGAATGAATTGTCTTACAATTTTTCAAATCAAAAAATATCACTATTATCAAATTTTTCTAAAAGTAGAACTGACTCAAATGGACCTAATTCTAGAAGGCCAGATTTAACTTATGGACTTGACTATGTTGGAAAATTAAAATCTACAAATTATGGTTTATTCAAGATAGGTTTAAACTATAGATATATTGGTGATCACATAGATTGGACCGGATCTAAAAATGAATTTGTAAAAAGTGTAGATTTGGCAAATGCATTTATAAGTAAAGACTTCCGAGGTTTTGATTTATCCTTTAGAATTTCAAATTTACTCAATGAAAGATATGAAAAACCAGCAACTTATAGTCAGGATGGTAGACAGTTTAATATTAATTTAACAAATAAATTTTAAAATACATGATTAATTCACCTTGTAAAAAAATTTGTAAAATAGATATCAAAAGTGGTTTATGCCTAGGATGTGATAGAAATATAGATGAAATTAAAGATTGGTTTAAACTTAATGATTACAAAAAGAGAGAAATTCTTGAAAAAATAAATAAAAGAAGGGAATTATTCTTGAAACATAAAACTAATTTCGTTTTGCATTCAAATAAAAATCCTATATTATAATGTTCAATTTTTGAACTTAACAAAATAAATTTATGAAGGATGATCAAGATCATTTTAATGTTTTAAGAAATATTGATTCTAGTAAAGTTACTCAGAGAGATTTATCCTCTAAATTAGGATTTAGCTTAGGAAAACTTAATTATTGTCTAAAAAATTTAAAACAACACGGACTAATTAGAATAGAAAGATTCAAAAAAAGTAAAAATAAGATGAGTTATATGTATGTGTTAACACCAAGAGGAATGAAAGCCAGAACTAAATTAACAATTGATTATATGAAACTAAAAATGAAAGAATACGATGAGCTTAAACAAGAACTTAAAAAACAAAAATAACTAGCAACTAATTTTTTTTCATTGAGATTTTATAATAAGGTAAGAGGTCACCACCAAACCCTAGCTTCCAAAAACTTCTGTTTGGACTATTAACCCCTTCAAGATCAATTGTTCTAGCACCCTTTATACCTAACTCAATGATGCTCATTGCTAAATTATAAGTGAGTGAATAATCATCATTTGTCTCTTTGGTTCTTCCACCATTTAAATAAATAGCACGGTCTTTTACAACCCCAAAGATACTAAATGCAATTTTTTCACCTTCTTCATATGTAATAAACATTTTAATTAATCTTTTTTTATGAAGTGTCTGATAAATCTTTTTTAAGTTAATAATATCAAAGTCTACATTTCTTTTTTGCCTATTATAGATCATTGTAATTGTTTCAATTGCAAAATCAAAATTGAATTCTTCAATAAATTTAAACTTACTATTTAGTTTTGACCTTAATTGTTGTTTAATACTTCTTGAAAATTTATTAAATAAACTACTATTAATTAATTGATCTATTGATAAAAATTTAAATGTATCTTGTAGCTTAATAATTGATGTATATCTAACTTCATCAATTAAAAATATCTTTTTTTTATTATCAAAATTAAACCAAAAAAATGGTCTCAAATCTTGTGTAAAATGATCTAATGTAACAAATCCTTCGTTGAAGTTTTCGATTAAAAATTTAGCATAATAATTAATTATATTAAATTTTTTATACAAGTCACTTGACTGATTTTTTTTCTCAAAATGTTTAAAATTTATAGGTGAGTAAATTCTGTCTCCTAAAATAATATTTTTTTTTTCATAAAATATATGAAAAGAAGCAAGAATCTCCTCTTTTTTTTTAATAAATATTTTTTTATTTTTAAAATTAGAATTATCTATAAAATCAGACATGGATAAAATATTTTTATTTTCAGATTTTAAAATAAAATTATCCCAATCTGTTGACGAACTACATTCTTCAAAAATTAATTTTTCATCCATGTATTGGTGTAAACTAAATCTTTATTAATTTATGATCAATTGCTCTTTTAAGTACGTTTGCAATTTCTTCTATTTCAAAACCACTTTTCAAAGCAATATCGAGTATATCATGCTCGTTATCAGCATAAGATAATAAATTTAAAAGTATGTCTAGTTCTTTTCTTTTATAACTCATTTTAGATTTAACCTTTTTTCTAGCAGAATTTATTTGTGGGTAGAGATTTCTTTTTCCTAATTGTGGCTCACAATATGGAAAAGATCTTTTTAGTGGAAACAAAAGATCGTTAATTTTAAGTACATTATTTAAATTTTCTACAGATTTTTCTATTTGTTTGATATCCATAAATTTTTTATCATCCCCACTACTATGATATTGATAGTACTCACCATGACGTGTTCTTGAAATTTGGCCGAAAGGTAAGTTAAGTTCTGAACCACAGTACTGTTTTTCATCTGATCCTTCCGCCGGATCAAAATCTCTTACGAGGTATTTATTTTTTTTATAATAATATTGAAACAGTTTATCTAAAGGAGAGCTACCTTTTCTTGATTTTTTATATATCAATTTTTTGACTGGTCCACCCATTGAAGTAATTACCATACCTGAGTGTAATTTTTTTTTTAGTAATTTTGAATATTTTGATAAAAAACATATTGATCCTATAGTTTCAGGATTTATTAAAAAATAATAATTTAAATTTCGATTTTTCCATTTTCTAATTTTTTGATAAAGGCCTACCATCACAAGCGGTCCACTTAACTCATTATTGGCCATACTTGGATGACATAAATATGTTGAAAGTAGCATTATTTTATTTGTTTTACCTTTTAATTTTTCTAATCCTATTTCAACATTTCCTTTTGATAATTTTGACTTAATAACTACTTGATATTTACCTTTTTTAAGTTTTTTTCTTCTATTGTGTTGAATGCAAAAACCCCAAAATTTTTTATAATAAGAGGTAACATATGGAATAAAGTTTGGATATTTTTTAATCGAAAAAAGATGCTTATCTAACTCTTCAAAATTGATTATCTTATTTACTGGATGTGAGTAACTTACTATATGTAAGTTGTTATCTTTAAAATCAACAACCTTTTTTTTATCTTTCAAAATATACGCATCAACAATATTCCACTCTGGAGGTACAGTCCAATCAAATACCTTTGATCCAGTCGGAAATTTTGAAACTTTAAAGTTAATAAATTTTGATAAAATCTTTAATGATTTTCTATAACCTTCTCCAGTTATACTTCTGCAAATTGGAAATAATCTATCAAATAACTCACTATAATTTATATTATTCATAATATTTAAATACTAATTTCCTCAATATTATTACTTAACTTTTTAAATATTTTTTCCTTACTACTTTTTAAAATATGATCTGTAATTTTGTGTCTTTTAATTCCAATTCTCGTTTGAAATGAGATACTAAGTTTTTTCTTTGACTCCTTCTCAATAAACTTTTGCCAGAATAAATGATTTTGTATTCCATATTTATTAAAAAAAGTTTGATTGCTTAAATCGTAAAATTTATTTTGGTTTTCAAATAATTTAAGATCATTCCATTTTGAATTTAGTAGAGTTCTATAATTAGAAATTGAAGTGTACTGATTTGATACATTAAATCTTGGATGCCAAAATGTTGATTTAGAGCAAATACTTTTAAAACCCATTGTAGTTGCTTCTAGCAAGGTGCTCCCATGATGAGAAATTATGATGGTCTTTTTGGGAATTTGTTGGAGTAATAAAAAATTTTTTACAGGATAATCAATGAAAATTAATTTATCATCTTCATATCTAGTCTTAAGTTTTTTGAAAACTCTTGCATCATTTTTAGCAACATCTCCAAACATTGGATTATAAAAATTGGGATGAGCTTTAATAATTCCAAAGTTATTTGTTTTTTTTATTTCTTTAATTGTAAATTCTAACCATTCCTCAAGATTTATAAAGCCATCATAACCATAATCCAAAGGACCATCCACAAATGAATGTGCATAAACAATATATTTTAATTTCGAAAAATTTATATTCCCTTTTCTCATAGTTTTATATTTTGTTTTTTGCATCCACATAACATATTTATTTGGATTGGATACAATTTTATTCAAATATTTTTTATTTTTAATAATCGTTTTGTTTGTAATTTTTTTTTTGGAAGGATATATTCTTGCATCTAGAAAATTTTTAATCTTTTTGTTTTTTCCATTTCTTTTATCTATGCAAAAAAAACCTCGAGGGTAAAAATTAGAGTAAATAATTTTTTTATTATTGCAAAAAATAGTAAAATAAATTCCATTTATATTTGCAGGATGATCAATAAATATCGCATCGACTTTTTTAACTAAATCATAACCTGTCTCAATTATTGAACCAGCTAAAAATAGACTCCATAATATATTAAAATAAATCTTTATTTTTGAATTATAAACTGAAAAATTTCCATATATATGTGCAGCTGCGTAAAATCCTATTTCACAATCTTTATATTTTAGATTTATAAACTTTCTAAAAAAAAAAATATTATATTTTATTAAAGATTTAATAAAAAATATAAAAAAACCTAAAGATGGAAATTTTTTTTTAATAACAACTAATTTAAGTTTTTTATTAGTTTTTCTTTCAGAATCAATTTTAGCTGAAAAAGTTAAATATTCCCAAAGTTTATTTGGTTTTACAGTAGTTGCAAAGTAACCTATTTTTGTATTTTTCATCAATTCTAAATGAATTTTAATGTTCAATTATTGAACATTATATACAAACTTGTATTAATGTAAATACTTCTGTTAATTAACGATTATAGTTATTCAAAATGTTTAATGCTATCTTATCAGACGTAAGACTATGTTTTTCTAATAGAAATTTATATGAACCACCTTTGCTATAATAATCTTCAATACCTATCGATAAAAGCTTTGGAGAGTTAGATATTTTTGATTTTTGTTCAGAAATTGCGCTTCCCAGTCCTCCAATAACATTATGCTCTTCGACTGATACAATCATTTTTGATGATGAGCACGCTTCTTCAACTGCTTTTATGTCTAGAGGTTTTATCGTATGCATATTAATGACTGTAGAAGATATATTTTTTTCTTTCAATTTTTTTGCAGCCTGTAAAGAATTGTAAACCATTGAACCTGTAGAAAAAATAGTAATATCTTTTCCCTCTGAAAGTTTAATAGATTTTCCAATTTCAAAATTATAATCCTTATCATAAACCATTGGATTATTTGATGCACCAGTTAACCTGATATAAACTGAATTTTTTTGTTTTAAAGAGGCCTCTAAAGCTTTTACAGTTTCAAAAGAGTCTGCGGGTGAGATTATTGTAATACCAGGTATGGACCTAAGAATTCCTACATCTTCTATACAACAGTGAGTATAACCCAAAGTACCAAGAGCTAGTCCACTAGCTATACCAACCATACATATTTTTTGCTTCATATATCCAACATTAACTTTTATCTGCTCACAACATCTTATAGTTTGAAATGGAGCAAAAGTTGTAGTAACGACATTGTATCCCTCACTTGCAAGACCAGCAGCAACGCCAATCATATTTTGTTCTGCAATTCCTAAATCCAGGTATTTATTTGGAAAAGTTTTTCTGTATCTATCTAATCCAGCTGAAGTTGAAACATCACAAGTTAATACCATCATATTATCTATTTTTTTGGCTAATTCTAAGGCAGCAATACCAAAAGTTGCTCTTGAACCAATTGTAGACCAAATTTTTATGTTTCGATCACTAAATTCCATAAGCTCTTAAACCTTTTTTAATTCTTCAATAGCCTTATCATAAAGTGACTTGGTCATAACAGCATGATGCCAATCATTATTATTTTCAGAAAAAGTAAAGCCTTTTCCTTTAATGGTATTTGCTATGATTGCTTTTGGTTTTTTAGGGATTTGCTCTTTATTAAAATAATTGTAGAGTTCTTCTATATTATGGCCATCTAATTCAAATGTATCCCAACCAAAGCTTGACCATTTTTTAAAAAGATCAGTTGTATCCATTATATCTTTATTTGAACCAGTTTGTTGAAAGTTATTTCTATCTATGATTGCATATAAATTATCTAACTTAAAATTTGATGCGGCCATTGAAGCTTCCCAAACTGATCCTTCATTACACTCTCCATCACCTAGTATTACGTAAACATTATTTTTTTTGTTTTTTTTTTTTAGAGAAATAGCTACTCCTATACCTAAAGATAGTCCCATACCTAATGAACCATTTGAAAAATCAATTCCTAATTTTTTATTAATTACAGGGTGTCCCAGAAGATTACTATCGTCTTTTTCAAAAGTTTTTAGTTCATCTTTTGAAATAAATCCTATTTCACACAATGCAGCATAATAAGCTAAACATGCATGACCTTTACTTAAAATAAACCTGTCTCTATCTTCCCAGTTTGGATCATCTTTTTTTAATTTCATCTCATGAGAAAATAAAGTAGAAACTATTTCTACTATTGATAGAGCTCCTCCAAAATGGGAACTACTAGCTCCTGCGGAAAAAGCCATTTCTAAGATATTTTTTTTTAATTCAATTGAAAAATTTTTGATATTTTGAATATTTTTTTCTTTATCACTCATCTAAACTCCACCATCTACTCTAATAGTTTGTCCAGTAATATGGCCAGACAAAGCAGATGATAAAAAAAGTGCAACATTCGCAATATCTTTTGGCTCAGCTATTTTTCTTAAAGGGGTCCTTAAAGCTATTTCATCAATTACTTCTTTAGTTGTATTTTGTGTCATCATATCAGTATTTGTTAAACCAGGAGCTATCGTATTTACTCTTATATTGCTTGGCCCTAATTCTCTTGATAAAACTTTTGCCTGAGATATTAATGCAGCTTTTGTTGAAACATAAGAGCTCCTTCCTTCATTTCCATCTATTGCAGAATTAGAAGAGATATT
>MDSV01104041.1_pt1 | contig 11931 bp, 9 predicted proteins | sample 810851 | NCBI WGS metagenome assembly MDSV01 (sample SAMN05326640, study PRJNA326480) | marine metagenome | isolation source: seawater | place: Atlantic Ocean: North East | collected 2012 | reverse complement strand
GTGTTGTTTTTAGGTGAATTATTTAATGATGATTTAGTAGTTGAATTTAGGAATGCTAGCTGCTTTGTTATTGCTTCAACTTTTGAGCCCTGGGGATTAGTTGTGAATGAGGCTCTTGCCGCTGCATTGCCAGTTATTGCTTATAAAGAAGTGGGAGCAACTTATGATTTGATTAAAGGGAGGTCTACTGGAGTGATTGCAGCAGATATGAATGAGTTTGGTAATATGATGTTGACTTTGTATAATGACCCAGATTTGTTAATGAGATTTTCTAAAAATGCATCTGATGTAATGAGAAACTATTGGAATTATGAATTATATGTTGAGTGTTTGATGGAGGTAATTAAGAGGGTCCAAAAAAATGCTAGATACATTAGTTAATATATTGATTGTTAAATTTTTTGAATTTATTTAAATATTTTTAGTAGAATAATATATAATCAAATCTTATGCTATTATTTAAGAATTTAATAAAGATTACTTTTATAAAACTTTTCTCTTTTTTTTGTTTTGATAAGAAGAGCAAAGTGATTTTCTATCATGATATTCATTCGAATGAGAGGTATACTGATATGTCTACTTCTATTGAATTGTTTAAAAAACATATTCAGATTATTAACGAGAGCGGATATGAGATAGTATCCCATATTACTAAAAAATATGGACAGATTGAGATTTGTTTTGATGATGCATTTTTAGGTGTTTATGATAATATTGATTTCTTTAAGAAGAAAAATATACCGATTCATTTATTTGTAATAACTAGTCATTTAGATAAAATTAATTATATAAATAATAAACAATTATTGGAGCTTAGTAAATTAGATATAGTAAAAATTTCTTCACATACTCACAATCATGTTTCTCTTGATCAAATTAATGATGATAAGATAGAAAGAGAGTTAATAGAATCAAAAGAAATTATTGAAAATTTATTAAGCATTTCAGTAGATTCAATTTGTTATCCAAAGGGTAGATTTAATCAGAATGTTATTCGTATTGCAGAGTTAGTTGGTTATAAGAACCAGTATTCATCATTACCAGGTTATTTCTCTGATAAATTTCAGAATAATGTTATTAGAAGAAGTCTTGTGCAATTTGCAGGGGAAGAAGAATTTAAAGCGATTTTAAAAGGTGGAGATCATATTTGGTATTTTTGGTATATACTTAAACATTTTAGGATATGAGAATTTGTTTAATTTCTTCCTCTTTTTATCCAGCAACTTTCTATGGAGGGCCAATTTCTTCTACCTGGGGTTTGTCAAAAGAAATATCTACAAAAGATATAGAAATGTATGTCTCAACTACTAATGCAAATGGAATCTCTATGTTAGATGTAGAAACAAATCGGTTTATTAAAAAAAGGGATAATTTTTTTGTTAAGTATTATTATGAGGAATTTATTAATCGATTTTCTTTTGCATTCATTTTTGGTATTTGGTTTGATATAAAGAAGGCTGATATAGTATATATTCAGTATTTATTTCATTATACTGTTTTATTTTCTTTGTTATTTAGTATATTACAGAGAAAAAGAGTTTTTGTTTGTCCAAGAGGAAGTTTCTCTTTGTTTACATTGTCAAATAGCAGACCTTTAATTAAAGGAGCTTGGATTAGTCTGTTTGTAAAACCATTTCATAGATTTATTCAATGGCAAGCATCCTCTAATTTAGAGAAGAATGATATTAAAAGAATATTACCCGATGCTAAAGTTCATATAATTAGTGATGGAGTAGATTTTGCTTCTTTTCAGAATTTTCAAAGGTATGATAGGGTTTCATTATTAGAAAAGTATACAAAAACTAAATTTAAAGATGTCTCTAACATATTTTTTTCTATGGGTAGATTGCATACTATTAAAGCTTTTGATGTACTTATCTCTGCATTTTCATTATTTGTTAAAGAGCATAAGGATGCTAAATTAATTATTGCAGGGGGTGATGATGGGGCAGAAGAGGATTTACATCATCAGATTTTAGATTTAAAATTAGAAGATTCTGTTTTTCTTATTGGTGCCATTGGTTTTGATGACAAAAAAATACTTTTAAATAATTGTGATTATTTTAGCTTGGCTTCTGATTTTGAAAGTTTTGGTATTGTTGTTGCTGAGGCATTATGTTGTGGAAAACCAATAGTAGTTTCTGATAAGACTCCTTGGCAAGACCTACAACAAAATCAATGTGGTTTCTTAGTCAATAATGATAATGTAAGTTTTTATTATGCTTTTTTAAAGGTTATAGAGCAAGAGTACGACCCTGAAGTTATTAAGAAATATGTTGTATCTAATTATGATTGGAGTATAATTGCAAATAGATTTTTAAATGTTATTACTAAAGAGTAAATGTATATTTTAGGAATTAATGCATATCATGGAGACTCTTCGGCTTGTTTAATTAAAGATGGATTATTAGTTTGTGCAACCGAGGAGGAGCGTATTAGACGCATCAAACATTGGGCCGGCTTTCCTTCAGAAGCGATAAGGTTCTGTTTGCAAGAAGAGGGCATTACTATTAGGCAAGTAGACTATATTACAATATCAAGAGATCCTAGTGCTAATTTTTATAAGAAGATATTTTATGCCTTAAGATACTCAATGAACATATCTAAAATATGTGATAGATTATATAATCTTAGAAAAGTAAAGTCAATAAAGAAGGAGCTGGCAAATATATTTGAACTTAATATCTCTGATATTAAAGCAGAGATTTATAATGTTGAACATCATAGGAGTCATATTGCCTCATCTTTTTTTGCATCATCCTTTCAACAATCTGCTATTCTTTCAATTGATGGATTTGGAGATTTCACTTCTACAATGACTGCTTTTGGTGATGGAAATACATTTAAGGTTTTGAAAGAAGTAAATTATCCTCATTCATTAGGTGTTTTTTACACGGTTGCAACACAATTCTTGGGCTTTCCTAATTATGGTGATGAGTATAAGGTTATGGGTTTGTCTTCATATGGAGCTCCTAAATACTTGAAAGAATTAGAGCAAATAATTATTTTAAAAGATGATGGTTTTTTCACATTAAATAGGAAGTATTTTAAGCATTTCAAAGAGGGAGTTAAAATGGATTGGCAAGGTGGTAGCCCATCTATCCAACCATTATTTACTGAAGAATGGGAGAGTTTATTTGGGTCTGCAAGAGCACAGGAAGATAAATTAGAGCAGCGGCATATTGATTTAGCTAGTTCTATACAGAAAATTACTGAGAAGGTTATTTTTCATATGTTAAATCATTTATATAAGAAAACAGGATGTATAAATATTTGTGTTACTGGAGGTGTTGCTCAGAATTCAGTGGCAAATGGTAGAATCTTAGAGAATACTCCATTTAAGAATGTTTATATTCCCTCTGCAGGACATGATGCTGGTACTTCTATAGGTTCTGCCTTATATCTTTATAATCATATATTAAACAAAAGCAGAATGCCAGCAATTTTCTCTGCTTATTTTGGTAGGAAATCTACTCATAAAGAAATAATTAATGTTTTGAATAGTAATGCAGTGGAGTACACTGTATATTCTGATAATGAGTTGTTTGATAGAGTTGTTCAGAAGTTGGTTGATGGAGGGGTTGTAGGTTGGTTTCAAGGAAGGTCTGAGTTTGGTCCTAGAGCATTAGGGAACAGGTCTATTCTTTGTGACCCTAGAAGGAAGGATGCGAAAGATTTGATAAATAGTAAAATTAAAAGGAGAGAAAGTTTTAGACCTTTTGCCCCTTCTATCTTAAGAGAGTATGTTTCAGAATACTTTATGTGTGATGATGTAGTTCCCTTTATGGAGAAGGTTTTTGATATTCGACCAGAGAAATATGAAGAGATTCCTGCCGTGACTCATATTGATGGAACTGGTAGGCTACAATCAGTTGATAAGAATATTTCACCAAGATATTATAGATTAATTTCTACCTTTGCTAAGAATACAGGAGTGCCAATATTATTGAACACTTCTTTTAATGAAAATGAACCTATTGTTAATAGACCTGAAGAGGCGTTAGATTGCTTTTTAAGGACAGATATGGATATGCTAGTTATGGAAAATATAATTATTGAAAGATAATGTCAGGGATAACATTCTATGATAAGACTCCTTTTGAGTATGGATACGCATCAAAAGAATATTTGGTAAATAGTATGAATCCTCTTTTAAAAGAATTGATGAGACAAAATACAGATAAGATATTTTGTGATATTGGTTGTGGTTGTGGTAGGAATTTACTATATGCTTCTAAGTTTGCTAAAAGAATGGTGGGAATTGATCTCAGCGTAAAGTCTTTGGATTTTGCAAAAAAATTTGTAGATAGTGATAAGCTAGAGTTAAAAAAAGGAGATAATTTAGATATTCCTTTGGATGATGAACTTGCAGACCTAGTTATTAGTGATGGTGTTTGCCACCATACGGGAAATACCTTTAGAGCTTTCTCAGAGTGTATACGTATTCTTAAGCCATCGGGAAAGCTTTATTTGGCAGTGTATAAGAAATTTAGATATTACCCTGTAATATATTATTTGATCGGTGGTTTGTTTAGAAGTTTGAATCAGTTTAAGATAGGTAATTATTTGATTGAAAATATCTTTATTAAATTACATTATTGGATGTATAAGTTATTAAAGAGTAATAATCTTTCTATAAGAGAAACTCGTAATATATTTTATGATTATTTTATTACTCCAATTGCAACTTTTCATTCGAAAAGTGAGGTTGGTAAGTGGTGTTTTCAAACTAATTGCCAAATAATTAAATATGATAAAACATCTGGTAATTGTCATGTTTTTATAATAAAAAAGAATAATGCATAATTTAAAAATATCAATTATTACTGTAGCTTTTAATAGTGTAGAAACCATAAAAGAGACAATAGAAAGTATAATTGCTCAGAATTACACTAATATAGAATATATTATTATTGATGGAGGGTCTAAAGATGGAACGCTTGATTTAGCAAAAAAATATTCTAAACATATAGAATATATTTCTAGTGAGCCAGATAATGGAATCTATGATGCTATGAATAAAGGAATTAGTGCAGCAACTGGTGATATAGTAGGTATTCTTAATTCAGATGATTTTTACCCGAATAGTTTTGTACTTAGTAATGTAGTAAGTTCATTTGAGAAATATAATTGTGATGCAATATATGGTGACTTGGTTTATGTTAAGTCAGATAATGTTTCTAAAATAACAAGATACTGGCAGGCAGGAAATTATTCTACGTCAAAGATTAAGAATGGTTGGATGTTACCTCATCCTACATTTTTTGTCAAAAGAGAAATTTATAAAAGATATGGTCTGTATAATACTGGTTTAAAATCTGCTGCAGATTATGAGATGATTCTTAAATTACTTTATAAGCATAATATTTCTGTTTATTATATACCAATGATATTAGTAAACATGAGATTAGGAGGAGAAAGTAACAAATCTTTTTGGAATAGAATAAAGGCTAATAAAGAGGATAGTTTAGCATGGACAAAAAATCAGTTGCAAAGACCAATGTTTATTAGATTAAAGAAGCCTTTACAGAAGTTGAAACAATTTTTTTTAAAACCAGATATATAATTGAAAGTTTTAATTATAGATAATAATGATTCTTTTACTTATAATTTAAAACATTATGTAAGTCAATTTGTTGATTATGTTGATGTTATTAGGTATAATATAGTGAGTCTAAAAGATATTAGATCTTATGATAAGATAATATTCTCTCCAGGACCAGGCTTACCAAATGAGTATCCTATTTTACACAGTATATTAAGTAAATATGCTCATTCTAAATCAATTTTTGGAATTTGTTTGGGCCAACAGTCAATTGTTGAATTTTATGGTGGTAAATTACATAATTTGTCCATGCCATTGCATGGAGTAACTTCTGAATTAAGACATTTAGATAATTGTATTTTATATAATGATATTCCGCTTATTTTTCGAGCTGCACATTATCATTCTTGGGTAGTATCTAACGATGATTTTCCTGAAGAAATTGAGATAACTTCTTTAAATGAGGATGGATTAATAATGTCAATAAAACATAAATTATATGATGTGAAAGCGGTGCAATTTCATCCTGAGTCGGTTTTAGCAGAGTATGGTCTAAAGCTGATCAGTAATTGGTTGAATTATTAATTATATTCTGGTGTAAACCAGTCTTTTTTCTTTTCATATTTCAAGTCTCTTAGTTCAGCAGCTTTAACTCGAATTGTCAGAGTATAGCTTTGATGATAACCTAAGGGTATCCAATTGAAAAGCATTTCCCAGCAGTGCAAATCTCTATATATGTCTATAGATGAATAAGTAAGTTTTTTTTCATCAAAATCATATCCTGAACGAAATCCAACCTTCCAATTTTTACTTAATTTTAGATTACCTGAAAAACTTAACGATTGGATTGTATCTGCAAACTCAGCAATATTATGCTGTTTATTATATGTTAATGAATAGTTAGCTTGTATATCCCACGGAATTTCGTAAAATTCTTTATGATCTTTATGATCTTTATGATCTTTATGATCTTTTTCATTGTCTTTATTTCTGTTAAATGTCTTGTCATTAATATTGATTCCAATAGAGGTTGTAAATGATTTTAGTCTTGCAATTCTTTTGTTTTTAGAAATTTCAAATTTATTTATTCTATTTGTTTTATTTAAGTTTGCTAAATAGGGGTCATAATCACTTGAAAAAGTGATGTTAAATATGTTAAGTAATTTTGTTCTTGCATTTATTCTAATATTACTAAGATTTAGCGAGTCAGAGAATATATTATAGCTAGTATTTATTGATAGACTTTCAATTATTTTTATTTTTTTGAATGTTGTAGAAGTATCTTTTTTACTTCTTATTTTCATGTCTAGTATATTTCCAAGACTAAAATTAATATTTCCGTTTTTTTGATTTGATGGACTTCCGTATATACCATTTTGCATAATAGAGTAGTCTTGAGTATCTCCATTTTCATTTATTTGGACAGTTTTGTAATATCCGTATTTTTTATTTGAAAAATCAGGATTATATCTAAATGATAAACTTGGACTAATTACGTGTCTTAAACCAGCTAATTTTCCTTTTTTGAATTCTACTAAACCGTATATTTTAGTATTAATACCACTTGTAATGCTATAATCATATGCTCTAGTAAATTTATTGATTGTATCTGTGCTTAGTGCTGAGTTGTTTTGATCCCACGATTTTCTTATTTGATTTAAGTACCATCTTTCAGTAAGATTAATATTTTGTGTAAAATTAAAGTGTTTTAGTAGGTTAATAGTTGTACTGATAGGAATATTGTGTTTCATTCCGTTTCTAAATTTGGAAAAAGAATTTTTTGTAAATAATAACGAATCCATAGTAGATATGGTATTTCTAGTATTCATATCATATTTAATTGATATTTTATCATACCATTTTTGTCTAGTAGACTTTCCTTTTAATTTAAATGGATAAATTCTTTTTGAATTGAGTGATATTTCAGGTAGAGTTAGATTTATATTATTATTTGACATATTTTGACTATGTCTTAGACTAACGTTAAGATTCTGGAAAAATTTTTTATTCCAAGATTTAGTGAGGTTAATATTTGAAGACATTGTATTTTTTAAATAATCATCATTATATGAGTTGTTTCTGTGGTAAGTACTGCTCCCAGCTTCTACATTTGCTGAGAAATTAACTGAGGGATTTGCCTTTGCATCTTGTTGGTGAGACCATCTGATATTAAAATCTTTTTTTTCGCTGTAATCAGGGAATCCAACATAGCTATTTTTCATATTTCCATAGTTAAGATTTATACTTCCACTATATTTATATCTACTTTTGTATCTTAACATTGATTTAAGATTCCAACTTCCTTGTGTATAGATGTCACTTTTTAGAGATAGGTCCATTTTTTCACTTATTGTAAAATAATACCCTCCATCTTTGAGAAAGAAACCCATGTTGGTAGATTCTCCATATGATGGCATTATGATACCGGAACTTTTGTGATTATTATTTGGAAAATATCCGAATGGAAAAAATAAAGGAGTAGGTATACCAAAGAATGTAAGATGTGCTGGACCAGTAATGATCTTTTTTCCAGCTATTACTTTTACTCTATTTGCTCTTATTGAGAAATGTGGCTTTTTTGCGTCACATGTGGTATAATCACCTTTATTAAGATAAAAAATATCTTCATCTACTTTTTTAACTGTTTTTCCTAGAATATACCCTTCACCTTCTTTTGTTGTAATTTTTTTAATTTTACATTTTTTAGTGTTAAAGTTGTAGGTTATTTCTTCGGCTCCAAAGCTGTCTTTTCCTTCTGTAAAGACGGGTTCTCCAATTTTATTTCCTATTGAATCTTCTTTGTAACTAGCGTAAATAGTATTTTGGTTCCAGTTAATTTCAATATATGCCGCAGTAATGGTTATATTTTGATATTTTATTTTAGCATTTCCATATAGAAAGGCTTTTTTTTGTTCAATATTGATTTTTAAAGAATCTTCAGCAAATTGTTCTATTTCATCATCAAAAAGATTATTTTGGCCTTTTATTGAATCTAGTGAGGAGGTAATTGTATCGGCAAATGAATTATTAAAAATCCCTGTTGATAAGAATAAAAATAGAAGTATTGTTTGTATTTTAAATTTCAATCTTAGTATTATATTTGTCTAGGTTGCTTCAATATAAAAATTGTGTCAAAGCTAATTAAATTATACTATATAACTTTAACTAACGCAAAATGTATATTTTTATTTGTTATTATGCTTTCTCTAAGTGTTTTTTTAGATGCTCAGATTATTACTAACAATCAAATTAAAACTGTTGTAATTGACCCAGGTCATGGTGGTAAGGATCCTGGCACTATGGGGACAAAAAGATATGATAAATATGAAAAAGATATTGCGTTATCAGTTTCTCTTAAGTTAGGGGATTATATATCTAATAATTTCCCAAGTGTAAATGTTGTATATACTAGAAAAAAAGATGTTTTTCTCCAGTTAAATGAGAGAACTGAAATAGCTAATAGTTTAAAAGCTGATTTGTTTATTTCTATTCATTGTGATGGCTTTACAAATCCTAAAGCTTCTGGGGCTAGTGTTTTTGTTATGGGAATGAGCAAGTTAAAAGCTAATTTAGATATAGCAATGCGTGAGAATTCTGTAATTTATTTAGAAGATAATTACCAGCAAAGATATGATGGTTTTGAACCTGATTCTCCAGAAAGCTATATAGTGTTTAGTTTAATGCAAAACACCTATTTAACACAAAGTTTACAATTAGCTGAGCATGTAGAGCATGAGTTTGCATTTCGTGCTAATCGAAAAAGTAGAGGAGTAAAACAGGCTCCATTTTATGTTATTAGCAGGACTAATATGCCATCTATATTAGTAGAGTGTGGTTTTTTGACAAATCCTAATGAGGAAGATTTTTTGCAATCAGATGAAGGACAGGATTATATTGCTTCTGCAATTTTTAGAGCTTTTAGAAGTTATAAGCAAAATTTAGAGAATTTTGAGACTAAAATAAGTCAAGATTTAAATGATGATTCTGTTAGGCTAAAGGTCAATTTATTTCATGAAAATAATGTTGTTTTTAAGGTGCAAATAGGCACTTATCTTAAATCAATGATGGATAGTAGACTATTTTGTGAAATTAAACCAGAAGAAGTAAAAGTAAATGAGATTTTTAAATATTATGTTGGTGCTGAGAGTACAAAAGCTAATGCAGACGAGATTAAGAAAAAAATGTTAAATTTAGGTTTGAAAGGAGCTTTTGTAGTGGCTTTTTATAAAGATGTAAGGATTTCTATGAAAGAAGCCTTAGCTTTGCAAAAAAAAATTAACAATCATGAATAAGGAATTAAAGGTTGGTGTTATTGCTATTATTTCTCTTGCAGTATTATACGTTGGAGTAAATTATTTAAAAGGTTTTAATGTACTTAATGAGAGTAGAGTTTATTATGCAAAATATGATAATATTGGTGGCTTAACTTCTGGTAGTTCAGTTTTTTTGAATGGTTACCAGGTAGGAATGGTTTCAGATATTAATCTTTTAAATCATGAAAATCAGCAATTATTAATAACAATTAATATTGATCAAGATTTTGATATTCCTGTAAATACAATATGTAAGATAGTTAATCAAGATTTAATGGGCTCAAAGAGTATTAATTTAATTTTAGGTAATGATGTTGTATTAGCTAAATATGGCGATACTTTGGTGAGTGATATGCAATCTTCTTTACAGGATGAAGTAAATGCGCAAATACTTCCTCTAAAGTTGAAGACTGAAGAGCTACTTAGTTCTATTGACTCAGTAATGATGATCGTTACTGCAGTCTTAAATAAAGATGCTCGAGAAAATTTAAGAAATACTTTAAAATCATTAGATGAGACATTTGACATAATGAATCAGACTATGATTAAGGTAGATAAAGTGATAGATAATAATGACGATAAAATATCTAGTATTATAAAAAATCTGAATGATAATAATGATAATATAGCTAGTATTTTAAATAATTTATCTGAAATATCAGATGATATAGCCAAATCAAATATTAAGAATTTACTGAACACTTTAGCTGCAGCATCTAATAAGATAACTAATGCTGAGGGTAGTTTAGGGCTGTTGATTAATGATAAAGAGTTATATTTTAATCTACAGAAATCTTCAAAAGAATTAGAGAACTTGATTAAAGATATTAAAGAGAATCCAAAGAGGTATGTTAGTTTTTCAATTATTGGGGGTAAATCAAAACTAAATAAAAATCCTAAATAGTATATGGGTATAAGTAATATTATTTTTGTTTTAATATTTATTTCTGCTATTGCGCTTTTTGTTAGAAATTTAAACAGAATAATAGACAATATAAGATTAGGAAGAAATATTGATAGATCAGATAGGCCCATTGACAGATGGAAAAACATGATACGTGTTGCACTTGGACAATCGAAAATGGTAAGACGTCCAATTGCTGGTATATTTCATATAATTATTTATGTTGGCTTCGTTATTATTAATATTGAGATGATTGAGATTATTGTAGATGGCATATTTGGGACTCATAGGTTTTTATCATCTATTATTCCTATTGTTCTTTATAATTTCTTGATTTCCTCTTTTGAGATTTTAGCATTCTTAGTATTTTTTGCTTGTGTCATTTTCTTAATACGCAGAAATATACTAAGGTTAAAGCGTTTTTGGGATAAGGAGATGACTTCATGGCCTAGAACAGATGCAAATCTTATATTAGTTTTTGAGATTTTATTAATGACTGCATTTTTATTTATGAATGCAGCTGATATGACCATTCAGAATAGAATGGGTGCGATAAAAGTAGGTGCTTTTCCAATATCACAATTCTTAGTACCACTTATTGATGGTATGTCCATAGATAATCTTTATTTTCTTGAGCGTTTTAATTGGTGGTTTCATATTATTGGTGTATTGATTTTTATGAATTATGTACTTATATCTAAACATTTACACATATTTTTTGCTTTTCCTAGTACTTATTATGCAAATCTAAATCCTTTAGGAGGGCTTACTAATTTGGAATCAGTTACTAAGGAAGTGAAATTAATGATGGATCCTAATTCTGATCCTTATGCGACAACGACTAGTGATGCGGATCAAGTAGAAGTATTTGGTGCAAAGGACGTAACAGATTTAAACTGGGTACAACTTTTAAATGCTTATAGCTGTACTGAATGTGGTAGATGTACGTCTAATTGTCCTGCAAATCAGACTGGAAAGCTACTTTCTCCAAGAAAGATTCTAATGGATACGAGAGATAGAATCACTGAATTTTCTAATAATAAAAGAAAAGGGATAAAAGATAATAAGACGTTATTAGGGGACTATATTACTTCTGAAGAATTGTGGGCCTGTACATCATGTAATGCCTGTACAGATTCTTGTCCTATTGAGTTAGATCCTTTATCTAT
>MDSV01214208.1_pt1 | contig 11932 bp, 4 predicted proteins | sample 810851 | NCBI WGS metagenome assembly MDSV01 (sample SAMN05326640, study PRJNA326480) | marine metagenome | isolation source: seawater | place: Atlantic Ocean: North East | collected 2012 | reverse complement strand
TCTCCAAGAATGTATTCAGTGCTTTTGCCTCTTATTTATAAAGAAATAATGTACCAGATTAAGAATCTAACTAGCAGAAGTCTTAGTCAATCACAAAAGTTGCTTCACTTGAGAGGTCGACCAAAAATATTACTTACTCCAAATTTTGAAACTGCTCAAAAATTTTTTAGAAAGTATAAAAATAATATGATTGGAATTATTTCCGATATACGCTTTCTAAAGAATGGTATTAAACAATCTGAAGCAGGTATTGAATTTGCAAAATGGGCACGCAATATCGATTCTTCATTACCAATACTCCTACAATCAACCAATAAAGAAAATGAATTCATGGCTAATGAATTAAAATTAAATTTTCTTCATAAGGACTCCCCTACATTATTAAATGATTTAAGAAATTTTATGGTCGATAATTTTGGCTTCGGTGATTTCGTTTTTAGGCTTCCTAACCGCGAAGAAGTAGACAGAGCAACAAATGTTGAGGAGTTTATTGAACGTATAGCATCTATACCAGATGATTCTCTATTGTATCATGCAAGCAGTCACCATTTCTCTAATTGGCTTGCTGCAAGAACAGAGTTTGGTCTTGCTTCTAAATTAAGGCCCGTCTTAGCTAGTGATTTTAAATCCAGCAATGCTCTTAGATCATATCTACTAAAACGACTTAACTCTGAACGTGAAAAAAGTGAGAAACATGTACTAAACTATACATCATCAAGATTTAATAGAAAAACATCTGACTTTTTTATGCTTTGTGGAGGGTCGCTTGGAGGAAAAGCACGCGGTCTTGGATTTGCTAGATCAATGATAAAAAACTCTAGAATCCAGAAAAAATATAAGAAAGTTGATATACGAGTACCAGAATGTGCAGTCATTGGCACAGATGAATTTGATCGATTTATGAAAGATAACAATCTATGGGAAATTGCACTTAAAAACCCAGATTATAGTAAAGTAGAAAAAAAATTCATTAAATCGCAACTATCCATAGATCTAATATTAAGATTAGAATCATTCATAGAAGAAACCAAATATCCAATTGCAGTGCGTTCATCTAGCCTTCTTGAGGATTCACAATATCAACCTCTAGCAGGTACATATGAAACATACATGTTGCCTAATAATTCAAGATCAAATAAGAAAAGACTGCGAGAACTTTCCATTGCAATAAAAAGAGTTTACGCTTCAACCTTCAAAGGCGAAGCAAAAACATTACTTGATAATACTGCTCACAGAATTGAAGAAGAGAAAATGGCTATTTTAATTCAGGAACTGGTAGGACAAACTTATGGTAGAAAAAGATATTACCCTACATTCAGTGGAGTCCTGCAGAGTGTTAACTATTACCCAGTGTCTTATATGAAGCGCAACGAGGGTGTTGCCTATCTTGCATTAGGATTTGGTAGAACAATTGTAGATGGTGAAAAATGTTTACGAATTTCACCAAAATATCCGACAATCCTACCTCAATTTTATTCGATTAAGGCTACACTACAGAGCACACAAAATGAATTTTATGGTTTACCTCTCAAAATAAAAGATCAGTCAAAAGAAGATCTTCAATCTTTTTCATTGAAAAATGCTGAGGAAGATGGCTCACTTAATTGGGTTGGAAGCGTCGTTTCTCATGATGATAATACCCTAAGGGATACATTATCGGCAAAAGGAACACGAATAGTTTCTTTTGCACCTGTCCTAAAATGGGAGACTTTACCTTTTTCAAACATAGCAAAGGATATTTTAAGAATAGGAAAAAAATCTCTTGGGTGCCCAGTTGAAATTGAGTTTGCTGTGAATTTATTTGATGATCAAAATCCAGAATTCTGTTTATTACAAATAAAACCTATGGTATTAACGGGTCTTAATAGAAATACAGAAGAAAAAGGAGAAAAATCAAAAGAAATATTTTGCAGGAGCAAGGTAACATTGGGAGATGGAAACATAACAAATATAAGAGATTTAATTATAATTCGAGGTGATTCGTTCGATACAAGTAAAACAACTGAAATTGCGGAAGAAGTAGCTTCTATTAATAATAGATTTAAAAACAAGAATCAATATATGATAATGGGTCCTGGAAGATGGGGTTCTTCAGATCCATGGCTAGGAATACCCGTTACATGGTCACAAATTTCGCATGCTAAAGCAATTATAGAAGTTGGCATGAAAGATCTACCTATAGATCCTTCCTTTGGTAGCCATTTTTTCCAAAATATTACAAGCTTAAGTATTGCATATATCACAATTAATCCGAAAAACAAATATGACAAGCTCAATACTGAATGGATACCAGAGGAAAATAAAGTACAATCAGGAAAGTATATTGACTGGTATAAATTCAATAAACCATTGGATATAGTTTTAGATGGGACTACGGGTAGAGGGATGATTTGTAAGCCACAAAAAAGAGTGCTTAACGTGATGGATGAGGAGGAGTCTAGCGGAATATAATAATATTTAGTCTACACCACCCCCTGATCAATCATAGAATCAGCTACTTTTATAAATCCTGCAATATTTGCACCTTTTACATAATTTATTGAAGTTCCTTCTTCACCATACTTTACACAAGAATCATGAATATTCGTCATTATGTTTTTTAATTTTCCATCAACTTCATTTCTATCCCAATTGAGACGCATACTATTTTGACTCATTTCTAGACCACTGGTTGCTACCCCGCCAGCATTAGAAGCTTTACCAGGTCCAAATAACACATCACTTTTTAGAAAAGAATTTATTGCATCTGGATCAGAAGGCATATTAGCACCCTCGGATACCACTCTACATCCATTTGATATCAATTGTTTTGCATCCTCTCCATTTATTTCATTCTGAGTGGCACAAGGTAGGGCAATATCACATTTAATACCCCAAGGTCTTTTTCCATCATAATATTTAACTTTAAATTGGTCAGCATAGTCTTTAATTCGCCCCCTACGATTATTTTTTAGATCCATAATCCAATTCAATTTTTCAGAATCAATACCGTTATCATCATAAATTGTACCAGATGAATCAGACAAAGTCACAACCTTTGCACCAAGATCAGTTGCTTTTTCTGTAGCATACTGTGCAACATTACCTGATCCAGAAATAGATACTACTTTACCATTTAATCCATCACCTACTCTTTTGAGCATTTCTTCAGCAAAATATACACAGCCATATCCAGTTGCTTCAGGCCTTATCAAGGATCCTCCCCAATTAAGTCCTTTGCCGGTTAATACACCGGTAAATTCATTTTTTATTCTTTTGTACTGACCAAACAGGAATCCAATTTCTCTTCCACCTACGCCAATGTCACCTGCAGGTATATCTGTGTTATGTCCAATGTGTCTGAATAACTCTGTCATAAAACTTTGACAAAAGCTCATAACTTCATTATCTGATTTACCTTTTGGATCAAAATCTGATCCACCTTTTCCACCACCCATTGGGAGTGTAGTGAGGCTATTTTTGAATACTTGCTCAAAACCTAAAAATTTTAATATTGAAAGATTTACTGAGGGATGAAATCTTAAGCCTCCTTTGTAAGGACCAATAGCGGAATTAAACTCAACTCGAAAACCCCTGTTAACTTCTACTTCACCACGATCATTTCTCCATGGTACTCTAAACTGAAGGACTCTCTCAGGTTCGATTATTCTATCGAGAATTTTAGCATGTAAATAGTGTGGATGCTCTTGAATATAATCCCATAATGACTCTACAACCTCATGGACAGCTTGATGAAATTCTGGTTCACCAGAATTTCTCAATTTCACTCTTTCCATGAACTGATTAATATTTGAATACATTTTACCCCTCACATAATAGATTGTAATACATAAAATTACAGGAAACTTTTTTCATAAAAAGTAAAAATTATAACCTCAATTATAATTGTTTACAATAATACTAACTGATAATTTAGAGGACAACAATTAGTTGCATTATGGCGGAGTAGCTCAGATGGTTAGAGCAGCGGAATCATAATCCGAAGGTCGGGGGTTCGATCCCCTCCTCCGCTACTAATTTAGAATGTACCAGATAAAAGCTAGATTAATTAAAATTAAAGGTAATACCCTTTGATCTTAATCTTTTGGCTACCGCCTCTCCAATTCCTGATGCAGTTGTTAGAACTCCTGAAGTCTTAGGTATCTCTCTTTCATTAAGTAATATTGACAAGGCAGATTCAGTAATCATTTTAGCAGTTCCAGAATAACCGGCATCAGAATCACCTTCAATTATTAATCCTAGTTTTTTAGTGCTATTCTCAAATCCTACTATCTCAATCTTAAAGTATCCATTTTCTCTATCTTTCCTTGAAGGACCCTGCCCTGGTTGTGGTAGAAATATATTTTTTAATATATACGATAGAGGTCTGATCTTCAATGCTATTTTAAATATTGCGAGTCCAACAAACATAGTCAGCGCTTTTATATATCCACCAATGCCTCTTCTAAATGAGAAAACTTCGCTGTATTGAAATGTATTACCATAGTAATTATTCAAAAGACCATTGCTTCTTCTAACAATTTTAGTATTTATGCCTGCCATGGCAAAAGGACATACCCACCTCATTATATCATTATCCCACTTTATACTTCTAAGGCCTGGTTTTGAAGCTACGCTAGGTAATTTAGTTTTTGGAATAAGTGAATATGGATCGCCTAATGCTTTTTGAAGGTCCTTTCTAGATTTAACATACTCATAAATATTAAACATACTATAGATAGTGCCACCACTAAATCCGCCTCGCATCCCTCTTACATATAGCTTGATTTCATTAAAAGGTTTACCAAATTTTTTTATTGCCTCATTTTGCAACAGTAGAACACCAATATCAGAGGGTATAGAATCAAACCCACAAGAGTGAATAATTCTGCAATTATTCTTTTTTGCTATTTTATCACACTGATCAATCGATTCTTTTATAAATGGAACCTCACCAGTAAGATCACAGTAATGTGTCCCATTTCTAGCACAGGACTTCACCAATAAATGTCCGTATTTCAAATAAGGCCCAACAGTAGTAATTACCAATCTGCATTTTGATGTCATTTCATCAATAGATTTTTCATCAAAACTATCAACCAAAAAAACAGGTATGTTTTCTACATCACTACCATAATCAACTAAAGATTTTTTTAGAATCTTTATCTTATTTTCACTACGCCCTGCTATAGCCCATGAAAATTTCTCATTTTGCAATCCATAGTTATCTAATAAATATTCTACCACGAGTTTACCTGTAAACCCTGTAGCCCCCATTATCACAAGATCATATTTAGTATTTTTCATAAAATAACATGTTATTTAAGGTTGTTTATAAAAATTATTCCTTAAAAGATTTTACGTATATATCACGTAATTCTTCAGTGTGAAAACAAATTGGCAGTGGTTTTTCAAATAAATTATTTGAGACATCATAGTATATAAAATTTTCCCAATTATATCCTGAGATACACATTGAATCATGGTCTATGAGATCAAATTCATTATCGTTTAACCTCAAATAATCTAGATTCAAATTGCTCATCAAACGATCAGGCACACTACCAATTAAATTATTATTAAATAATCCAAGGTATCTTAACTTCGGAAGTTTTGTTAAACCTTCAGGTATTGGACCAGTCAATTCATTTTCAAAAAAAGCAATAGATACTAGATTTGTTGCATTACTAATCTCATCAGGTATACCACCACTATACTTGTTTTTCCCTAGGCTTAAAAATTCTAGTTTTTTCATTTCTCCAATTTCCGAAGGTATCGATCCAACCATATTATTATCCCATAGATTTAGATATTCCAAAGAATATAGATTACCAACAGCTTCGCTTAAATCTCCAGATATTTTATTTGAGCTTAAATTTAAATGGGTCAGATTGTTTAAAGAAAAAATCTGATACGGTAATGGCCCTGAAAATTGATTATTAGAAAGCCATATTTCCTCCATATACTTTAATTTCAATATATCATTAGGTATTGAACCAGATAATTGATTATTGCTCAAATTCAAGACTCTCAAACGTTTTAAATCCCACAACTTATTTGGAAAAGTACCTGTCAAAAAATTATTTTGTAACCTTAGCACTTCTAGATTAACAAATTCACCTACCTTTTCGGGTATGACACCGAATATACTATTTGAAGATAGATCTATTTCTTTGGTATTTAGCAAAGGGTAATCTTTTTCCCAAATATTAATATAATAATCACCCTCTATTACATTAGATAATGATTCAAGGCCCCAGTGATCTACTACGCCAATCTGATAATAAAAAACAGAATCCATAGGCAATATAAATACCGTATCGTTTATCCCCTCTATTAGTTTCATACTTTTCCTGTTTTCCATATCTAATGATCTTGATCGATAAACAATATAATGTGCAAAATCATCATCCTTGTTCTTAGTCCACCTAAAACGAATTACTCTATCATATTCAACTGGTAAAATCACAGTGGCTTGCGGTGCTTTATCCTCAAGAATATGTGTTGATTTATCACCAACTGTAACCATATTTAATTTGTTTTTATTATCTATCCAAAACCAATTTTGAATTGTAGGGTCAAATAAATAAAGTTCATAAATAGTATCTAATGCACTGCTTATAGTTGCAATTGTGTCTATCTTTTTATCATCAGCTTGAGAAAACAATCTATATTCTTTAAAATTTATATCTCTAGAAGGCTCCCACACGATAACCATCTTCTCTTTATCATACTCAATACTTCTGATAGATATCTTTTGAGGCGGTGAAGGTGGAGCCACAACCTCTGGCTCCGGTATAACCTCAGCAACTTTTACTGGAATAGGTTTTGGCTCTGGAGGACTACTACAATGCCAATAAACAATTAATAACAATAATAATAAAAGTTTATTTAATGGATATATTTTTTTTATCAACATTTATCTTATCTTTGCTAATCAAACTCATTTTCTTTTCAATATCCTTTACTTTTATATGTAATAATCCTAAATACCTCAACTGGAGTAGATTTAACACTATAAGGATAACGATTGCAGTCCTTTGACTATCAATCAAGGTTTTTAACTTTCTCATAGGTTTTCCTATTTTTTTGACAGTAAATATATTGTCTATAATTGAATCAAAAAACCCTGCTTAATAAGCAGGGTTTTTCAAATTAATTATTAATCAATCTTTTTTATTTTAAGAACAACATCTTTTTGACAGATATATAGTCACCTGCCTCTATCATATAGAGATACATCCCCGCTGAGACAGATTCTCCCGCTTGATTTGTAGCATCCCATAAAACATACCTCTTGCCTGGACTTTGATTGCCTTGATTAATATTTTTTACAACCTTTCCATTTATATCAAAAATTCGAATTGATACATTTGCATTTTCAGGAAGTTCATAGCGTATTTTTGTAACAGGGTTAAATGGATTGGGGTAGTTCTGATGTAGAGCATATTGCTCTGGCAATAGTTCATCATCTAATGCAAGAATAGCGGCCTCAATAACATCAGAATAGTTACTACTGTTGCCCGAATGATCTTTCGCCATAATACGATAATATTGTGGTTGATTGTATTCGTAATCATTATCTAAGTAAAATGTGTCTAGTAACATAAATTCGCTAAAGTCTAAAAATTGACTTGTAAGCGCTTTTTGTAGAACAAAATACTGAAAATCATGTGCTATACTCAGATTCCATGATAGACTTATACCGTCGTCTACAATAGTAGCAGTTAATCCAGTGGGAGTTTCTGGTGCTATATTATCAACAGAGTAGCCTAAACCAATCTCTGATTGAAATATTCCTGTATTCATAGATGCAACCACTTTGAAAGCAGTAACTCCTTCACCAAGTGTTGTAGAATCAAACATAGTTGAGACACTATAGATATAGTTCTCCTGCCCATCAGCGACTCCATTTAGAACATTTACCCAAACTGCATCATTTTGAAGTGTATCCGATCTAAATATTGTATAAAACTGATTTGTCACATCTGGCTGATCAAAAAAGGACCTCTCAAATTCAATATATACGCTTCCCCCTTCATCATCAGGAACATCAGATATAGATATTATTTCAGGATGAAAATTACGTGACTCCAATTTGAATGTATCCCTAACAGTAACATAACCATCGTTTAATAATAGTTGAATTTCTAAATCCCCCTCTATCGGCGCATTTCCAACGAGCCTGTAAGGTTGATCATTAAGTGATACCCAATCAGGATACTCCGAAAATTCATCATAGGTTATTTCAAGATTGTCCATATCAACATCACTGGCATAGATAGGAATTTCAAAATCCATACCCAAACCAACTAAAGCATAAAGTTCACCAAATTCAGGTGGATCATTAACAGGAAGTACAGTAACAATAAATTCTTGTACATCTACTGCTCTGTCCATATTATCATTTGCATAAAGGGTAATTAAAGTAGCACCATGCCAGTTAAAGTAAGGGCTTATATGAATTGCATTATCTTCTATATATACAGTCACTTCTTCCTCAAGACTTGTAACAGATAATGCAATATCATCATTATCTACATCTGATACCATAACGTCTACAACCAGTTCTGTATCTTCATCCATTGAGATGTCTTCAATCTCCTGAATTACTGGGCTGTCATTAACAGGTAAGATATTGATTCGTACAAAACCAGTATCAGTGAGCCCATCGTACTCACCATTAGTGGTACCATCATCCATCAAGAGATAGGTCATACTGTCTGGGCCAAAATAATCGGAATTAGGAGCATAAGTAAGCATTCCAGTATTACGTTCAAGAGAAAATGAACCATGTATAAATGATTCCATTGCCGTAAAAGTGAGACCCTGTTCATCGTCTTCTCCATTAAGAAGGTCCCCGTCATGGGCATCGAGATAAATCTCTAGGATATCATCTTCTTCAATGTTGTGAACCTCATTCGAGGCATAAGGCTTATCATTTACGGGAATCACCGTTAGATCAAAATCAACCGTAGCTGCCAAATTATTGTCTAGGGTTAGTACTACCTCGATATTTGCATTTCCCGTCCAATCTGGCGCTGGTATGAGGCTAAGAGTATCGTTATCAACTATCACCTCAACAGAATTTGTATTGCTATAAGCAGAAAAAGAATGTTCGTAATCCATATAGACTGATTCAAGAATAATATCTAGAGTCTCATCTTCGAGTGTCGAAGCGTCTGAAATATCTGCAAAATAAACTTCTGAAAGAACCGATAAAGAGGTGTTAAGGTTTACTTCAGCCTGATCAGGATCATCACTATAGATATTAACGGTCGAACTGTAATCACCAGGCTCTAATCCTATTGCGCTATAATTAACTTTCACAGTATCGTATTCACCAACAGGAATAAAACCAGAAGAACTTGAAGTACTTATCCATTCAGGACTATCAAGTGTTATGACAACATATCCATGGCCCTCGTTTAATCCAGGCTGATTATCTTGTTCTTCTCCAGAATTAAATGAGGCACCACCCCATCCACCGTATAGATTGCTCCCGGTTTTACCACCGCTGTATCCGCCACCGCCACCGCCATCTGCGTAGCCATCACTGCCACCACCGCCAAAACCACCATAGCCTGTACCACCACCATAATACCCTACTCCTCCTAAACCTCCGTTTATATAGGAGTATGCAATCGATGTTCCATTATGCCCTCCAAAGAGGCCATTACCATAAAATCCTGCGCCTGAATTACCTTCTCCAGACCCACCACCAGCAAAGCCACCCTGGCCCTCTGCTCCAGTCTGACTATTATATGTCTCAACTATTGCATCATAACCTTGATGAAGACTGCCTGACCCACCACCGCCACCAGCAATGATAAGTATCGATTCATCAGTATTGTGAGGTGCTTTAGTTATAAAAGAGCCACCGCCGCCACCACCAGCATAACCACCGCTGTATTGGTTTTCCTGAATACCCATTTGTCCAACAAGGATATTTAAGACCTCTCCCTGCTCCAAATCAAAATTTCCGCTCATTCTACTACCTAAACCCGCATTTATGCCACCATTCGTGACACCACCACCCTGAGCGCCAAATACTTCAATCTTATAATTACCTGATTGAGGAACAATCCACTGTTGAATACCTTCATTCAATGTGACGACTCCCTCAAGCGATGTGTCTAGGTATTCGCTTTCACAGTCTTCCTGCAAAGGGCCGGTGTTACCATCACTTCCACAATTGGTAAATGTGTATGAGGTAAGATTTCTACTGGTACTTAAAACACTTAAACTCCAGTTAAGATCTGTAAGCCCATCATTGCCTATTACTATATCCCTAGATGCCGTATCACCTATAAAAAGATCAACATCTAAGGGCTCATGATCAAAGATAATATGAGGGTATGGAACATTAACCGTTAACGATACCGGTATATCTAAAAGAGGCTGCTCAAGATCATTACTAACTATAGATACACTACCCTGATACTCACCGCCATCCATATCAGCAGCATCTAATATAAGATCAATTGTTGAAGATTCACCTGGTGATATTGAGCCAGATGATTCTGAAAGCTCCATCCAATGCGGGGATATATCAATAGCATTTAAAAATGCATCCATTATCAAAAGAGCATAACCATCATCAATATAGTAGCCACCATTTCCAGCATAGAGTAAATAATAAATGCGATCTGAATTTTCCAGTCCATTGATTCTATGATAATCATTATCTGTATAGTTAGTAAAATCATGGCTCAGTCCTTCGCTTGCCTCAACAATAAACAAGTGATTAATAGACGGGTCACCAGCACCATATACCCTTTTAACAAACCCATAAAAGCTTCTGCCATTTATATTGGTTTCAAGAACCGATCCATCAACCGAACCACCATTATCCGCACCATTATTGCCTCTTATTTCAAAATATGGATTACTATTTATATCTGCTACAAACACAAAGAGACCATCATATTTTCTTGTAAAATAAGAACCTCCATCACCAAGTTGATCACTTGAGATAACCTGACCATCTGAGTAATACAAACCACTACCAGTACTCGTAAATAGCTGATTACCACCATCATACATATCACCTCCACCATCATTGATGGTATATCCTGTTATCCCCTCACTAAAAAAATATATTTGAGGAATAATATCTGTTATTGATTCAAAATTTTGATCCAAGTCTTGCAAAATTGATTCTAAATCTTGATTTCTATTTCCCTCATTAATCCTGGAGATTCCTGGAGCTCTGCTTCCGGAGTACGGTATCGTTTCAGAACTAAAAATATCTTCAGGACTTGGTATATTTATTCTTCCAATTTCATCTTCCAATTTTAATCGAGAGTCACCGTTGAATACACTTCCAAAGATTTCACTATTGGTAATAACTCTTGAGGAATTAGAGAACGATCCATATGCCTCCCACTGAAGGTCTGCATCACCCTCATTGTAGATAGTTAGTTCATGTACGGAGGTCTCACCAACATATAATTCTTCGCTAAGCGATTCTGGCGCTACAGATATACTTGGTAAAAGCAAGGCAGGGGTATCACTTTCCCAACTAGCACCATTGATAGTAGCATGATGAGCATTCCCGCTATGATCATATAAAACTTCACCCTCACCTGCATCACCTTTCCAATAAACTAAAAGCCCATCCTCATCACCGCTAAGCTCATTTATCATACCACTCAATACCTCAGTGTCCGTGCGAGCGATATTCCATATAGAAACTTGATCAACACTATAATTCCCAGGGTTATTTATATTTCTATTTCTGCCTAACTCAATCCTATTCCAGTCAGTCTCTACCCAGCTCTGTGTTCCTACTAACTCACCATTAAAATACGCTTTTGTTGATGATCCATCAGCAACAATGGCAATATGTGCCCAGTCTAATGTTAAAGGTGCGATAGATATTTCTCCCAATGCAGATTGCATACGATAAGAATTAGATCCATCACAATCCAATTGCCAACCATCACTGGAC
>MDSV01206486.1_pt1 | contig 11932 bp, 11 predicted proteins | sample 810851 | NCBI WGS metagenome assembly MDSV01 (sample SAMN05326640, study PRJNA326480) | marine metagenome | isolation source: seawater | place: Atlantic Ocean: North East | collected 2012 | reverse complement strand
ATCTTTTTTAAATAATATTTCTTTAGAAAAAAAAATAGAACTTTTATTTTGTAAAATTATTGATGAATTAAAATTAGTTATTGGAAAAAAAGGAACTATTTTAATACCCACCTATAATTGGGATTTTTGTAAAGGAAAGATATTTGATTATCACAAATCACCAGCTGGAGCTGGCTCTATCGGTAATTATGCATTGAAAAGAAAAGATTTTAAAAGATCAAGAAACCCAATTTATTCTTTTGCAGTAAATGGTTATGATCAAAATAAGATTTGTAATTTAAAACACTTTAGTTGCTTTGGGTTAGACTCTCCATTTGGATATTTAATTAAAAAGGGTGGTAAAAATATTTTTATTGGCTTCGATGATTATAGAAAAGGTTTTCATTTTCCTTATATTGCCGAAGAAAAAGTTGGAGTCAAATACAGGTTTTTAAAAACTTTTTCAGGCAAGTATAAAATTAAAAAGAAAATAATTAAAAATTTTAAAACTAAAATGAATGTGCGAAAGTTAGATTTAAATGTAAAAACAAAAGTTGATAAATTACTTAAAATTATATTAATGAAAAATTCAAACTACAAAGAAATAAAAGTTAAAAAAATACCTATATCAATATTAAAAATTGATAAAGCATTCAAAATTATGGTTAATGATTTAAAAAATAAAAAAAAATTAATATATCCAATTAAAATTTAATGAATTTTGATATCAATCATTTAATAAAATTTAAAAAAAAAATTGCTCTAATAGACTTAAATGAAAAAAAAATTACTTATGAAGATTTTGTTTTAGACGTAAAAAATTTTAAAAAAAATTTTCATAAGAATTCATTAATTTTAATTGTAGTTTCAAATTCATACGAGTCAATTGTTGGTTATTTTTCCTTTTTAGATAAATCAAAAAACTGTAAGACAATTATTATAGATGAGTCATTTGGAAATAGTTATTTTAACAAAATTATAAATATCTATAAACCAAATTATATTTTTTATCCTTTTAAATTTAGGGTTAAAAAAGAAAAAATAAAAAAACAAATTGTATATAAAAAATATATTTTATCTGAGACAAAAATTTCAATTAATAAAAAAATAAATAATAAAAATTATATACTTTTAACTAGTTCTGGGACAACTGGAAACCCAAAGTTTATAAGATTATCAAATGAAAATATTTTAACAAACACCATGGGGATAATTAAGAGCCTCAAAATTAGAAGTCACCATAGAACTATAACTACTATGCCAATGGGATATTCCTATGGTCTATCGATTATTAATTCTCACATTCTTAGTGGGGCTAGTATCGTTTTAAATAACAAAACTTTTTTTGAAAAATTATTTTGGAATAAACTATTTAATAATGATGTTTTATCTTTTGGAGGTGTTCCTCAAATTTATGAAATTTTAAAAAGTTTAAAATTTGAAAAATTTAGATTATCTAAAATTAAATATCTAACGGTTGCTGGTGGGAATTTAGATCTTAAGGTTAAAAAATATTTAATAAATGTATGTAAAAAAAATAATATCAAATTTTTTGTAATGTATGGTCAAACCGAAACATCACCTAGGATATCTTCATTTAATGTTATGAATAATATTTCTAAAATCAAAAGCTCAGGAAAAGCTATAAGTGGGATAAAATTAAAAATCATAAATACTAGAGGCAGGCAAGTCTTCAAGAAAGGTGAACTAGAAGTTTCAGGAAAAAATGTTTGTTTGGGTTATGCAAATAAACTAGAGGATTTATATGAAGGAGATAAAAACAGGTCCAAAATAAAAACTGGAGATATTGCCTATTTAGATCGACAAAACTATGTTTATATAGTCGGAAGAAAGAAAAAAATTTCTAAACTATTTGGTGTTAGACTTGATTTAGAGGATATCGAAAAATTCTTGAAAAGTAAAAAATTTGATTGTGAGTGTTATCCCAATAATAAAAAATTAATAATTAAAACAATGAATATAAATTATAGAAACAAAATTAAAGATTTGATAAATAAAAAATATAATATCAATCGAAATTTTATTGAGATTATGGTTTTAAAAAAATCCATTAAACATAACTTAAAGAAATTTATTAAAAGATGAATACTAGTGATTATTTAAAATTAGATACAAAAAGATTTTCAAAAGATCAAATTGAAAAAAAATTTTGTAAAACTATATCTAAATTAACAAATTTTCATTTTAATAGATGTGCTGAATATAAAAAAATCCTTAAAGTAAAAAAATACAACTTAAAAAATGATGTATTGGAAAAACAGCCATATTTACCTGCTACATTATTTAAAGAAAAAATTTTAAAAAGCGTTAATAAAAAAAAAATAGTTAAAATTCTTCATTCATCTGGCACTTCAAAAATGAACGTTTCAAAGATATATTTAGATGAAAACAATGCTAAAAATCAAAAAATTGTACTATCTAAAATATTAAAAAAAACTTTAGGTGAAGAAAGATTGCCTATGTTAATTATAGCACAAAATCCCAAAGATATTAATTATAGTTCCCACTTGAGTGCTCAGTATGCGGCTATATTTGGATTTTCTATTTTTGGTCAAAATCATACATATCTGCTTGATGATAAAAATAAAATTAACTACAAAATTCTTAATACTTTTCTAAAAAAATTTTCAAAAAAAAAATTTTTAGTTTTTGGTTTTACAAGTAGTATTTATCAACATCTTATTTGTAATCTTTCAATTTCTAAAATAAATAATTCATTCAATAATGCAATATTACTTCATGGTGGTGGGTGGAAAAAAATGATTGAAAAAAAAATAAGTAACTCAATTTTTAGAAATAGATTAGTAAAAAAAATGAATATAAAAAAAATTTATAATTATTATGGACTTGTTGAACAAACAGGATCTATTTTTTTAGAATGCCCAAAATGTAATTGTTTTGTTACTACCCCTTATTCAAACATAATAATTAGAGACAATTCTTTTAAATCTATTAAATCAGGAAAAGGTATTATACAACTTGTCTCTATATTGCCAACAAGTTATCCTGGCCATAGTTTATTAACGCAAGATGAAGGAGAAATCGTTGAAAACAATTGTAGTTGTAAAAAATTTGGAAAAAGATTTGTAGTTCATGGAAGAGTTGAACAATCCGAAATTAGAGGTTGTAGCGATATATGATTTTAACAAAAAAAATTAATTTTTTAGTTGGGAACTTAAAATTATCAAATAAACCTTCCGAACCATTCGGTAAAGAAGAATGTGATTTTTTAGATGAATTTTCAAAAAAATTGGCAAAACATAAATTGATTTCTTTTTACCCAGATTTAAAAGCATTATCCTTTTGGTGTAGAAAGAAAAATATTCTTCAATTTAAAAATGAAATTATTGATAAAAAATTTAGAACTGGATTAGGTTTACTATTTCATATTACTCCTTCAAATGTTCCTACCAATTTTTTTTACTCAATGGCTTTTGGTCTTCTTTCAGGTAATTCTAATCTTGTAAAAGTGCCATCAAAAAATTTTGAACAGATCAAAATTATCTGTACTCTAATGAAAAAAATATTAAAAAATAAAAAAATTAAAAATAAAATTTCAATTATAAAATATGAAGATAACCCAGATTTTACAAAAAAAATTTCTTCTTTTTGTGATGGAAGACTTATTTGGGGAAGCTCAGATACAATTCAAAAAATTAAAGAATATAAAACAAATGATAGATCAATAGACTTAGCTTTTACAAATAGATTTTCTTTCTCAGCAATAAATTCAAAAAAAATAATTACTTCTTCACTTAAAAGCTTAAGTTTTTTAGTCAAAAATTTTTATAATGATACTTATTTGTATGACCAAAATGCTTGCACTTCCCCTCACTTAATTATTTGGATGGGAAATAAAAAAGATACTATAATTGCTAAAAAGAAATTTTGGAATTTACTTTTATCAGTAGTTAAAAAAAGATATAAAATATCAAATTTTGCTATAACAGATAAATTGCATAATTTGGATAAATTCATAATAGATAATAAAAATATTAAAAAAATTAAAAATTATGATAATTTAATTAATATTGTTGAATTGACAAACTTGAAAAATTTCTCACATAACTCTAAAGGGAGATGGGGGCTTTTCTTTGAAGTAGAACTGAAAAATTTAAATTTGCTGTCACCTAAAATTAATAAATATTATCAAACTCTTACTTATTTTGGTTTTAATAAAAATTTTTTTATTAATTATTTAAATAAAAATAAAGTTAGAGGTATAGATAGAATAGTTCCTATAGGTAGATCTATGGATATGAATTTTTATTGGGATGGGTTTGATTTAAAGAATATACTAACAAAAGTAATCGAAATAAAATGAAAAACTTTTCACTTAATAGATCTCAAATTGAAGAATATCAAAAAAATAGAGATCCGTACTTGTTTATAGATCATGTTAGCTCTGTCGATCCAGGTAAATCGATAGAGGGTTATAAAGATTTAAATGAAAAAGATTGGTTTTTTAAAGTACACTGGCCTGGAGACCCAAATATGCCTGGAATGCTGCAGATTGAAGCTTTAACACAAATGAGTGCACTTTCAATTTTAACTCTGCCAGGTAATAAAGGTAAAATTATGTATTTAATTTCCGCTGAAAAACTGGTTTTTAAAAAGAAAGTGCTACCAAACTCAAGATTATATATAAAATCAATCGTAAAAAAATATGTTCGAGGAATAGCTAATTTTGTAGCGGAGGGCACAGTTGACAACAATTTGGTTTGTAGCGCAGAAATAAGTTTGATATTACCTGAGGAAATTAATAAATATAAAAAATAATAACTATTTAAATGCCTATAGCTTCATCACTTTTAAACAAACCTAGATTGGTAAAAAAACTAAAAGATTTTTATGATTATGTTCAAAAAAATGATGGCAAGGTTGGTACCAAAACTCGAGGAATAGATCTTAATTTCAACAATGCCTGCAATCTAAGATGTAAGTATTGTTTTACAAATTCACCTAAAGGTGACCATGTAAAAGAGTATTTAGATATAGGTGCAATTAAAAGATTGGCTGATGAAGCGGATGAATTAGGTTATTTCGAATTTGACTTACAGGGAGGTGAATTACTCCTGCAACCTGACAAATTATTTGAAGTTTTAGAAGCAATAAAACCTGAAAGATTTTACATGTATTTAACAACTAATGGATTTTATTTAGATGAAAAAATGGCTAAAAAATTAGCAGCTTATAAGGTTAGCAGAGTCTCGGTTAGTATTGATAGTATGGATGAGAAAATTCATGATGAAATAAGAGGAAGAAAAGACTCATGGAGAAGAGCCATTGAAGCGTTAGAGCACGTAAAAAATGCAGGTATGGATCCATATCTAAACATTACTGTTGGACACTACAATGCAAATACTGAACACTTTAAACAACTTTTAGATTACTCAAAAAACAAAAAATATAAAACTCTTTTAAATGTAGCTGTCCCATCTGGAATGTGGCAAAACGCTGAAAATATTATATGTGATGACAAAGATAGGGAATATTTAAGAAAAATAAGAAAAGAATATAAAAATTTAGTTAGGAATGTCTGGAACCCATTTGATAAAAATCATGAGAAAATTTTAGGATGTACCACTGTAAATAGAGTTTACATAACTCCTATAGGAGATGTTTTGGTTTGTCCATATGTGCATATTAAAATTGGAAATATATTTGAAAAACCACTTAAAGAAATTATTAATCACGGATTCAAAATTAAATACTTTAGAAATCATAGTGATCTATGTCTTGCAGGAGAAGACAAAGAATTTATTAGTAAGTTTATGACAAAAAGTGGTCAAACAATTTTCAAACCTGCATTAGCTGAAGAAATTTTTTCTAAAGAAGACTTCATTTAAATGTCCTCAAAAAAAGAAAAAGAATATGTTGTTATAACTGGATGTAATAAAGGTATTGGAAAAGAAACAATGAATGTTTTTTCTGAGGCGGGTTATAACATATTTGCTTGTGTTAGAAATTCAGATAAAGCTTTTCAAAGAGATATTTCAAATTTAAAAAAAAGATATAAAAATGAAATTATTTCAATAGAGTTAGATTTTTCAAATAAAGATTTAGTAAAAATAGCTGCAAACAAAATACTAAAAACTGGTAAAAAAATAAAATCTCTTGTAAATAACGCAGGAGCTATTGAAACATCATTATTTCAAATGAGCTCTATAAAAAATTTTTATAATATTTTTGAAATAAATTATTTTAACCAAGCGCTATTCACACAATATATTTTAAAATCAATTATTAAATCGAAGGTTGGAGCTATAGTATATGTATCTTCAACTGCTTCAATTGATGGAAATGAAGGACGAAACATATACTCTTCGTCCAAAGCTGCAATGAATGTTCAAGCTAAAGTACTTTCAAAAGAACTTGGGAGATCTAACGTAAGGGTTAATGTTGTTGCTCCTGGTCTGGTTGATACTGAAATGATGAAAAAAAATACTCCTGAAAAAGTTATAGATCAAGTTATCACAAACTCGTCACTTAAAAGAGTTGGTAAACCAAGAGAAATCGCAGATACAATATTTTATTTATGTTCTGATAAGTCAAGTTTTATTACTGGTCAAATTATTAGAGTTGATGGAGGCATGTAATATCAATGACTTTTAATAATAAAGATGAAATTGGAAATATTATTAATTTTTCAAAAAATATGAGGATCAGTATTTTAAAAATGGCACTTAATGCAGGTGCTAACAGTTCACATTTTGGTGGAGCTCTTTCAATAGTTGAAATACTTGCAACATTATTTTCCAGTATTATTAGGAAAAATAAAAAAAAATTAGTTTACGATAGATTTATATTAAGTAAAGGTCATGCATGTCTAGCGTATTATGCTGCTTTATCAGAAATTGGTTTGATAAAAAAAAGTGAGTTATTAACCTTTGAAAAAAATAATACCAATTTATTAGGTCATCCAGTTAAAAACAAAGAATTAGGTATCGATTTTTCTACAGGTTCGCTTGGAATGGGATTGTCCTCTGCTATTGGCTTGGCGTTGTCTATCAAAAGAAAAAATCAAAAACACCAAGTGTTTGTAGTTGTTGGAGATGGGGAGTGTAATGAGGGATCGATTTGGGAAGGAGCTTTATCAGCACCAAATCTAAATTTAGATAACTTATATGTTATAATTGACAATAATGGTTTTCAACAAACTGGGTCTAACAAAGATATTATGAATCTTAATAATTTAAACGATAAGTGGAAAAGTTTTGGATGGCATACAGAAATAGTTGATGGTCACGATATAAATGCTCTGTACCAAATTTTTCTTAATACAAAAAAAATTAATAAACCCAAAGCTATAATAGCAAAGACTGTTAAAGGGAAAGGTTTTTCATTCTCTGAAAATAATAATGATTGGCATCACAAGATTTTAACAAAATCATTATTTGATCAAGCAATAAAGGAACTTAATTAAATTGATTGATATTAATAAAAATAAAATTAAAACTTGGTCTACAATTGGTCAAAGAGCAACTTTTGGCCTTTTGGCCTATGAAATAGCAAATAATATCCGAGACTTAGTTGTTTTAACATGTGATGTTTCAACTTCAGCAGGGCTTGATAGGTTTAGAAAAAATTATCCAGAAAAATTTATTGAATTGGGAATTTCTGAACAAAATATGATCGGAGTTGCTGCAGCACTAGCTAATGAAAATCATAAAGTTATAACCACCTCTTTCGCTCCATTTCAAACTATGAGATGCTGTGAACAAATAAAAGTAAATTTAGGATACATGAAACAAAAAATATCAATGGTAGGATTAGCTAGTGGTCTTGTTCTTGGCCCCTTAGGATATACCCACTGTTGTATTGAAGATATTGGTGTTTTAAGATCTATTCCAAATTTGACTATAATTTCCCCTGCAGATGGACTTGAATTGGCCAAAGCACTTATTGCATCGCTAAATCATTCTCAATCAACTTATATAAGGTTAACAGGGTCTTCAAATACACCAATAATCTATAACAAGAATTATAATTTTAAAATTGGTAAATCGGTAATTTTAAGAAAAGGAAAAGATATTGCAATTTTTGCAACTGGAAGCATGATTAAAACTGCTTTAGATGTCTCTACTAGGCTGGAAAAACAAAATATTTCAACTGCTGTCATAAATGTGCATACTATCAAACCTTTTGATAAATCAATTATCAAAAAATATCTTAAAGCAAAATTATTTATTTCGATTGAGGAACATAATATTATAGGGGGATTAGGATCTGCATTGAGTGATGAAGCTTCTAAAATTGGTAAAACTCCAAAACATATTTATTTTGGCATTAATAATGAATATCAGTACCACGGAGAATATAAATATCTTTTAGATAAATATGGACTAACAACTGATAAAATTGTAAATAAAATCAAAAAAAATTTATAGAAAATATCAAGCATGGACAATAAACAAAAATATCAAAAAATATTTATAAAAGCACTTTCAATTGAAAAATCTAAATTTAATGAAAAAATTGCTTATAATGAAATACCAGAGTGGGATTCTATTGGTCATATGACGTTAATTTCAGGGCTTGAAGACGGCTTTAAAATTACAATTGATACCGATGACATAATTGATTTTAGTTCCTTTAAAAAAGGATTGGAATTACTTAAAAAATACAAAATTAAATTTTAACTTTATTAATAAAAATATTTTCAATTGATTTGGAAATTTTAGAAATTAATTTTTCTTTTTTAATTTTTGAAATTTTAGTTTTTTCCAGTGTTTCTACTGGGTTTTGAAATAAAGATTTTTTTTTAATTTTTAAATTTTCAATAAGAATATTTTCCCAGTAATTTTTGCCGTATATACCTTTAGGTTCACAAAATAATTGATAACTTACGTTAAGTAGGTCTTCTTTATTATGATATTTAAGTAATCTCCATTCTTTTTTTAAAATTTTTTTGTATTCAATTTCATTTTTCCAATTATTTGAAATCTTAAATTGATTATTCCAAAAAGCAGAACTTGAAGCAATACATTTAAATCCCATAAATAAGGACTCCAAAACTACTGACCCATGATGAGAAACTAAAATTGTTTTTTTTGGGATTTGTTCTAGTAGTTTTTTATTTCTTATTGAGTCTTTAAGAATTATTACATTTTTATTATCCAAATATTGATTTGTAACTTTAAAAAAAAGCTCCCTATCATAAATTGCATTTTTATTAGGATATTTTTCATGAAAAAAACTTGGGTGAGCTTTTAATAAGATTTTATTATTTTTATTTTTAGTCAATTCTTTTAATGTAAAATTGAACCACTCATACACATTTAAAAATCCATCATAACCATAAATCATTTGAGTATCTGTGAAAGAGTGTACATAAATCACATGTGTTAAATCTTTAAGATTAATTTTTAAATTATCAACAAATCTAATGTGTTGCATCCAAGGAAATTTTTCTGTGTTTGTTAAAACTATTTTAAGGGCTTTTTTTGCTTGGTTATTTTTTGAATTATTTATTTTTTTCGCCTTATTAAGTTGGATAATATTCTCATAATTTAGTGTTTTTCTTTTTTTATTATAAAAAAAGAAAAAGCCTCTAGGATATCCTAGTGAGTAAATTGGAATATTTTTTTTTGACAAAATTTCCATAAAAATACCATTTCTATACATTCCATGATCAATAAAAGCAGCTCGCACGTTTTTGAGATTTTTTGCTTTATCAACTACTTGAGCAGTAAAATAAAAAGCCTTAAATATTTCAAAATAATATATTCTAGTAGATGAATAGCTTTTAAAATTTTTATATACCTCTGGAAGAGCATACCTTCCTAAATAATGCCCTCTATACTTAATACTCATTAATTTATCTTTATTAAAAAAATTTCCATTTAAAAAATTTTTAAAAATAAAAAAAAGGACATTTATACTTAGTCTTTTTTGTTTTAAAAAAGAATATTCAAGTTTTGTATTTAGTACTTTTTCAGAATGATGTTTTGCGGTAGGGATGATATATTTATAAACACCTTTTATTTTTCTAGTACAAAATAATAAGTTTGGATCCATATTTATTTAAAAATATTTTTTATAACTGAAATAACTTTATTTATTTCAGATATTGACAAATCTGGATATATTGGAAGGCTTATTGCTTGATTAAAATAAACTTCATTGTTTTTAAAATTTTTTTTATCGAATTTAAATTTCTTAAAATAAGGATGTCTATAAATCGGTATATAATGAATATTGGTTTTGATTTTGTTCTTTAATAATTTTTTGTAAAACAAATCCCTATTTATTTTTTTGTTCTTTTTAATTAATACAATATATAAATGAAATGAGCTCAAACATTTAGGTTTAACTTTGGGCAGTTTTAAGGGAAAATTCTTCAATTTTTGATTATAAATTTTAGCTATTTTATTTCTCTTTTTAAGGAAAAAATTTAATTTTTTTATTTGTGATAGACCAAGTGCAGCACCTATATCAGTTAATCTGTAATTATAGCCTAAATCAACCTGATAAAACATCCAGGGCCTAACTTTTTTTTCTTTATTTTTTTTTTTTAAATTAAATAATATCCCATGAGATCTAAATGATTGAAGTCTTATATGAATTTTTTTATCATTAGTGATAGCTGCACCACCTTCACCTGTTGTAATAATTTTTACTGGATGAAAACTAAAAACTGTAATATCAGAATATCTACAGCTTCCTATTTTGGAACCTAAGTAAACTGAACCAAGTGCATGTGAAGCATCTTCAATAATCTTAAATTTATATATTTTGCTTAACTTATAAATACTTTTCAAATCACAAGGGTGTCCAGCAATATGAACAACGATCACAACTTTTGGTAATTTTTTTTCTTTTTTAGCTATCTTCAATTTTTTTGTTAGTTCATCAGTATCAATGTTGTAATTTTCTAGATTGATATCCACCAAGTCAATTTTTGCACCACAGAAAAGAGCACAATTAATTGATGATACAAATGAATTTGATGTTGTCCAAACTATATCTTTATTACTTACTCCAAGTGCCATACATGCAATGTGTAACGCACTAGTTGCAGAGTTAACTACTGTTGCATATTTTGCATTTACTTTTTTTGTAATTTTATTTTCAAAACTTGAGATGTTGGGTCCAGTAGTTAACCAGTCAGATCTTAATATTTTACTAACACTTGAAATATCATTTTTATCTATGTATTGCCTACCATAATTTATCATTTATTTAGAAATAATTTGATTTCATTCTGTTGCCAGCTTTTATATTTACTTTACTTTTTTTTCCAATTATTTTTTTTAAGTAACGAGTATTTAATCCAAAGGAAGGTCTAATAGACTTAACATTTTTAGAAGTAAATACCTCATTTTTTTTTACATCTTGTACAACATATAATGATCTTTTTGCAAACAAATTTGGTTTAGAATTTTTGGAAATTTCATAGCTTTTTTTCCCTAAAGATTTTTCTACATCACGGACTTGAGCGACCATATTTTTAAATTCTTTAGGATTAAGAGAAAAAAAACCATCAATAGAATTTTTTGATATACAAAAATGTTTTTCAATTACTTTTGCTCCTAAACTAACGGCAACAGCTGGTGCAATTGTGTTTGTAGAATGATCTGAAAGCCCAATATCCAATTTAAATTTTTTTTGAAACTCTTTAATCATTACTAAATTCATTTCCTCTAATGTTGTTGGGTATGCAGAATTACATTTCATCAATACCAAATTAGAGTTTTTCTTTCTTAATATTTTAACTGCTTCACTTATTTCTTTTTCGTTACCCAGTCCAGTTGATAACATGATGTTATGAAAATTTTTTTTAGATATATATTCTAATAAATCAATATCATTTATTTCAGGTGAAGCTATTTTAACTATCTGAGATTTATTTTTTAGAGCATAATCTACTGATGATCTATCAAACACTGAAGGAAAAAAAATTAATTTTTTTTTTCTACATTCCTCATTT
>MDSV01051318.1_pt1 | contig 11932 bp, 12 predicted proteins | sample 810851 | NCBI WGS metagenome assembly MDSV01 (sample SAMN05326640, study PRJNA326480) | marine metagenome | isolation source: seawater | place: Atlantic Ocean: North East | collected 2012 | reverse complement strand
TCCGTCATCAGTACACCACCACCGAGCGGATGCTCTCGCCCGCGTGCATAAGATCGAATCCTTGATTGATATCCTCTAACGCCAATTGATGGGTGATCAAATCGTCAATATTGATCTTGCCATCCATGTACCAATTCACAATTTGCGGCACATCCGTCCGCCCCTTCGCACCGCCAAACGCAGTGCCCTTCCAAACCCGCCCCGTCACCAGTTGAAAAGGGCGCGTCGAAATCTCTTGTCCTGCGCCGGCGACGCCAATAATGATGCTTTCGCCCCAACCCTTGTGACAGCACTCCAAGGCTTGTCGCATGACTTCCGTATTACCGATGCATTCGAACGAGTAGTCCACACCGCCATCGGTGAGATCCACAATGGCCTGTACGGTGTCGTGCACATCATTGGGGTTGATAAAATCCGTCATACCAAACCGCTCAGCCAACGGCTGACGCCCACGGTTCAAGTCGATACCGATAATCCGCTCGGCCCCCGCCAGACGGGCCCCTTGAATAACATTCAACCCAATGCCCCCCAAACCGAATACGGCCACCGTGGCGCCGGCTTCTACCTTTGCTGTATTCATCACCGCACCGATTCCAGTGGTGACGCCGCAGCCGATGTAACACACCTTGTCAAAAGGCGCATCTGAACGAATCTTTGCCAACGCAATCTCTGGTACCACGGTGAAATTGGCAAAGGTCGATGTGCCCATGTAGTGAAAAATAGCGTCTCCACCGATAGAAAAACGTGAGCTGCCATCGGGCATCAAGCCTTGGCCCTGAGTCTCGCGGATGGCACCGCACAAATTGGTTTTCCCCGATAAACAGAATTTGCACTGCCGACATTCCGGTGTGTACAGCGGGATCACATGATCTCCAACTGCTAGGGAACTGACGCCGGCACCAACCTCTCGGACAATCCCTGCGCCTTCATGACCCAAAATCGCTGGGAAGATGCCTTCGGGATCGCCGCCAGACAACGTAAAGGCGTCGGTATGGCAGATACCCGTAGCCATAATTTCCACGAGCACTTCGCCGTCTCTTGGCCCTTCGAGGCGAACGGTTTCGATCGTTAACGGTTTGCCGGCGGCATGAGCAACTGCAGCTTTTACTTCCATCGATTTTCTCCTGAGCGCAAAGACCCAAGTCTACCACTCCCGATGCGCTATCATCGGGCGGTCTGCGCCGACACAAAAAAGCCGCGTTTCCCATTTGGGTACTGATAAACTGACGTGATGTCTTATCTGCTCTCGACACCCGTTCAGCGCCCCCATTTGCCAATGGACTGCATTGCAGGGGCCGCCTCCGAGCGCGCCGCCACACGGGAGGCCTTATGCGCTTCGTAACTCGCTTGGCCATGGCGGGCAGGCACTGGCAGCAGTGGATCCCCATCGTGACTGCGGTTAGAGGCTATCAACGGGAGGACCTCGGTCAGGATTTGGCCGCTGGCATCGTGGTTGGCATGGTGACTGTGCCTCAAGCCGTTGCTTACGCCTATCTCGCTGGTCTGCCGCCACAAGCAGGCCTTTACGCATGCCTATTACCCATGCTGATTTATGCTTTCTTGGGCAGTTCAAAACATATGGTGGTGGGCCCCGTCGCCGTTGCCGCTCTGCTGGTTGCGTCGGCTATTGCCGAACATGCGCCAAATTACGACGGAGCCTATCTGACGATCTCGAGCGTTTTGTGCCTGCAAGTTGGTCTGATGTTATTCGCCCTTAGGATCTTCAACATGGGCGGGTTGGTCAATCTGCTTAGCCACCCGGTAATCACCGGATTCGTCAACGCGGCGGCCTTGCTGATCATCATTTCCCAGCTTCCTGCGATCACCGGTATCGATATTGATCAGGGCAGCAGCCCGCTCATTCAACTGATGGACCTAGCGAATCAGCTGCATCAAACCAACACGCTAACGCTGTCCATTGGCTTGGCTGCACTGGTGTTCTTACTGTTGTCCAAGCCACTCATCGGACAGCTCATTCATCTCGTGGGGTTAAGCAATGGAAAAGATCATCCGCTCACAAAGACCGGACCGCTTTGGGCGGCGTTGGCGGGCATTGCCCTAGTCTCGGCATCTGGTCTCGCTGATCACACCGACACCGTGGGTGTGGTGCCGGGCGGCCTACCCACATTGACCTGGCCTGAAGTGGATTTGGCACTGTGGCTGGCCTTGCTGCCATCGGCTGCCGTGATTTCGGTGATTACTTACATCGAGAGCTATTCCATCGGTGCAACTCTTGCAACGAAGGAGCGTTATCAGGTCCGTCCCAATCAAGAGCTGATTGCCTTGGGCGCGGCAAACGTTGGAGCATCTCTCAGTGGTGCTTATCCAGTAGCCGGTTCTTTTTCCCGATCTGGAGTGAACTACGCGGCAGGTGCCCGCACACCCATCAGTTCTTTCGTTTGCGCCCTGATCATTGTCGTCACGCTTTTATTTTTCACCGACGCCTTTGTCAACCTGCCGAATGCCGCCTTGGCCGCCATCGTCATGGTTTCGGTATTGAATTTAGTAGACCTCAAAAACTCTCGTATAAACTGGGCGATGCACCGACAAGATTGCTGGGCCGAATGGGGTACCGCCTTGGGCGTTTTAGCGCTTGGCGTTGAGGTCGGCTTGCTCTTTGGCGTGGTGTTGTCCATCGCGTTTTTTTTGCGGGCATCCAGTAATCCCGTCATTACACAAATCGGCAGGCTCGGCGACAGTGAGCAATTTCGCTCAGCCAAACGCTATCCGGTCACCTTGCACCCGGCAGTGTTGGCTCTGCGCGTGGATGAAAATATCTTTTTTGCCAATGCCTCCCAAATCGAAGATCGAATCGTCGGTCGAGCGCTCCGACGCCGAGGCATTACCGATGTGCTCTTGGCCTGCGGTTCGGTAAATCGAATCGACAGCACGGGGTTAGCCATGTTGCAGCGAATGAGTCGGACCTTGGCCGATGTGGGCATTCGCTTCAATCTCAGCGAGATCAAAGGCCCACTGATGCAAGAGCTACTGGCCACCGGATTAGCGGACAATATCAGCGGTAACATTTACCCCAGTAACGATGAAGCAATGCGGGCACTCATCGAGACCAGCGCCTCCCGTGCGGAGGAACCATGACGCTTCTGGACCGATACCTGACTCGCCAGTGCGTCATCGCCATCGTAACGGTTGTTGGCGTGCTTGCCGCGTTGACACTGCTGTTCGCCCTGATCGAGGAACTCGACGAGGGCAACGCGGACTACGGCTTCTCCCACGCACTCCAATACCTTTTGCTCACCATGCCGCGCCGCATTGAAGAGCTACTGTCCTATGGCGTTTTTATTGGGCTGCTTCTCGCCTTGGGTAATCTCGCCGAGGGCGGAGAGCTCACGGCCATTCGTGCGGCTGGCGTCTCGCCCCAACGCATCATCCTTGCGTTGCTGCCGACCTTGGGCATTTGCCTTGCAGTGAATTTCGCACTTAGTGAGTTTCTGTCTCCGGCAGGAGAACGTGCCGGTATGCAAAGCAAGCAACAGGCGCTTCTTGGTCAACCAATCGGAAATTCCGCCGCCCCCTTCATCACGCCAAAAGATGGTATTTGGCTACGCCGTCGCTTGGCCAGTGGCAGCGAATTCGCACACATCGGCGGCATTGATCGGCAAGGCCAACTGGCGAACGTCCACGTATATGAGGTCAATGCGCTGAATCAATTAATCGCAAGCAGACAGGCCGATTCGGGCAACTTCGATGCCGAAAGCGTCCATTGGGAGCTGCAGAACGTCGCGACAACGGCCCTTAATGACAGAACAATCGAATCCTTTAATGAAGCAACCTGGGTTTGGGCTAATCCAGTAAACCCGGAACAGCTCGCGACCCAAGCATTTTCCGACCCACGAAAAATGACCGTGGTACAAATATGGCGATATTTGTCTCGAGGAGAACAGCACCGTATCGCCAGTGTTCCCTTTGAACTGACGTTCTGGCAGAAAGTGCTAACACCCCTCACTTACCTGAGTATGGCACTGATGGCCCTAGCCGTGGTCATTGGCCCGTTGCGACACACCGGCATCGGCCAACGCCTGACCATTGGCTTGTTCATCGGGCTGGGGTTCAAATACCTACAAGACCTCTTCGCACCGATGGCCGCGGTCTTCAATGTACCGAGCGTCTTGGCCGTTATGATCCCAGCGTTGATCTACTTGGCTGTCGCCCAGCGGATCATTCGCAACAACGCTTAGCCACTCAATCCAGCTCGCCCAACTGTCGCGACAATTCTGCGACCTGCATCTCTCCTTCGCGGGTTTGCCCGCCAATTTCCATAAAGCGCGCCATATTCGACTGGGCGGAATCGGTGCGCAGCAGACGCGCGAACAAGTACGCCTCCTCTTGCAACCCTTGCTGAATCGGCAGGTCGGATGCATTTACCGCGGCTTTGGCTAGCCGAACTGATTCCATCGGAAAGCTCGCAATACGCGCAGCCAACTCTGCCACCTTGTCGTCGATTTCGTCTGCACGATAGATTCGATTCAAGTACCCCCAGCGCTCGGCCGTCTGGGCATCAAGATCGTCTGCGCCAAGTACAATTTCCATAGCGCGACCACGCCCAACCAATCGCGGCAGTCTCTGGGTGCCCGAGCCACCAGGCAAAATACCCAGCGGCACTTCCATTTGATTGATGATGGTTTTGTCTATCACACCGAAACGCATGTCCATGCTGGCGGCAAATTCGCTACCACCGCCACCCACCCGTCCCTCGATCTGGGCGATGGTGACTTTATTCATCGTCCGAACACGCTCACACATCGTATGAAAGTCGCTCAACTCCAGATTTCGCTCTGCATCGCCTTCAGTGGGAAATTTCAGAATGTTCGATACGTCGTAGTGGGCAATGAAAAAATCCGGATCTGCGCTCTTAAATACGATGACCGTCAGGGAATCATCGTCTTTGAGTTCTGCCACCAAGCCCACCAGTTCTTGGTACAGACCGGGGGTGATGATGTTGATCGGCGGGTTGTTGATTGTCACCGTGGCAATCCGGCCGGAAATATTGACCCCTAGCAATTCATAGTCGTAAGCCATACGTCTCTCCCCTGAAGTATTGGTTCACCGCATTACGCCACGATCTTTACCAAATGCAAAGACGTTCACAGCTCAGGATGCGTCATACCTGCTTCAACAGGCGACCAATAAAGGGAAACTCAGGAGTGTGGCGAGAGGGAGGGCAGCCACTTAAGAAGCAGCTGCCCGGATTCGCGCAATCGTTAAGAGACTTCGTCGATACTGGAAATGATCTTTCCGATTAAGCCGTATTCAACGGACTCTTCAGCGCTCATCCAACAGTCACGCGACGTATCTTCGGTCACGCGCTCGACACTCTGGCCGGTTCGATCGGCAATCACCCCATTAATGCGCTCACGTGTCTTTAGAATTTCTGTGGCGTGGATTTGAATATCCGTTGCGTCGCCACCAAAGCCGCCAGAGGGTTGATGAATCAAAAACCGCGTGTTCGGCAGCGCGAATCGGTGCTCTTTCTCCGCCGCTAAATAGATGTGAGTCGCGATGCTACCTACCCAACCGGTACCGATAATCCGAACCACAGGCTTGATGAATTGAATCATGTCGTAAATGGTATCGCCGGATTCTACGTGGCCGCCAGGTGAGCCAATATAGAGCGTGATCGGATCATCGGACTCATAGGCCAAGGCCAACAGTTTTTCTGCTGTCTTACGCGCCACATCTTGGTTGATCTCGCCGAAAAGTGTGAGGGTTCGGTTCTTATGCAGAACACTTTCCAGCATATTCGATTGCTTGGCGGTTTCTGGCTCTTTGTCTTGGTCGTCTTTTGCGTTTTCGAACCGGTTCATCGACTTCTCCATTGGTTTATCCGGTGCCAGCTATTGGCACTCAATGCAGGCAACTCATTTCCTGCGGCAGTAGCAAGGGCGCTCTCAAACAAGCCTTACTCGACCACTCTGTAGTCTTGGTCAGCGGGATAGTGTAGCTTCTTTGTGCACAAGATTGGGATCAGAGGAGAAAATTCAATGCCATTAGCACCCGAATATCAGGCCATGTTCGAACAGCTGGCCGCCGCCGGGCCAACGCCTAGTTTGTCAGAAATACCCGTTTCCGATGCCCGCGACGCGTATCGCGCCATGCGCCCCGTCAATCCTGAGCTGGCGATTCACGCAACCGAAGACAGGCAGGTTTCAGGTCCTCTGGGCGATATCCCCATCCGTATTTACCGACCGGAGGGCGACGGCCCGTTTGGCACCTTGGTTTACTTCCACGGCGGCGGCTGGGTCATTGGCGACATCGATACCTGCGATGCAGTCTGTCGAGAATTGGCCACGCTGGCGAATATTGTGGTGGTTTCTGTTGATTATCGCATGGCACCCGAACACGTCTTCCCTGCCGCCGTTGACGATTGCTATGCCGTCGTGGAATGGGTGTCTAACAACCAGGGCGCCGTAAACGGCAACGGAAGAATTGGCGTTGCCGGCGAAAGTGCCGGCGGCAATCTCGCTGCGGTTATGGCGCTTATGTCACGAGATCAAGGCGGACCCAGCATCGCTTTCCAAGGCTTGCTGTATCCTGTCACCGATTGCTCGATGTCTCAGCAATCCTATGCTGACAATGGCGAAGGCTTCATTCTGGAGACACCGTTAATGCAATGGTTTTGGGATACCTACTGCCCGAATGAGGCAGACCGCACGGATCCTAGAGCAACACCCATACACGCTCAGAGCTTTGCCAACCTACCGTCTGCACTCGTCATTACCGCGGAATTTGATCCGCTTCGTGACGAGGGTGAGGCCTATGGCGAGGCGCTTAAAGCCGCAGGGTCTCCGGCGGAAATCATGCGCTGCGACGGATTAGTTCATGATTTTTTCAGCACCGCTGCGGTCTTTGAATGTTCCCGAGGCCCGATGTTGGCCATGGTTGAGCGGCTCAAGACCCATCTCAACTGAGGCCTTTACGTGACTTAGGAGGTCTTTATGCTTTTTTCATTGATCTGCCACGACATTGAGAACGGGCTCGAGCTGCGTCAGCAGACTCGACCCGCACACTTGGCATTCCTTGCCGAACACGACGTATGTTTCGCAGGGCCCATGCTGAGTGATGACGAATCCAAACCCATTGGCTCCATCGTGGTTATCGACTGCAAGGACTTGGCGGAGGCGAAGGCTATCGCCGCAGCAGACCCGTACAATATCGCGGGATTGTTTCAAGCCGTCGCCGTTCATCCGTTCAAACAAGTCATTCCGGAGGCATCTTCATGAAAACCGCCATTGTCAGTGGCGTTGGCCCCCTGGAGGGTCTCGGCGCCCAGCTTTGTCTGCGCTTTGCCAGGCTGGGCCTGCACGTGTTAGCGGCAGGTCGTACGGAGAGCAAATTGCAGACGGTTGTCGACGCGATCGCTGCCGCCGGTGGTTCCGGGCGGGCGGTCGTGGCCGATGCCACCTCAGAAGCCGATACGGAACGCCTGTTTGATCTGGCAGGCGACGATTTGGCCTTGGCCATCTACAACACGGGCAACAATACACCTGGCCGAATCGCTGACATGAGTCCAGAGTATTTCGAAAACAGCTGGCGGGTGTGCTGCTTTGGCGGCTTTTTATTCGGGCGAGCGGCCATACACCGATTCGGCAACGACGGGGGCACACTGATTTTTACCGGTGCCAGTGCATCCCTGCGTGGTCGCGAGAACTTTGGCGCGTTCAACTCCTCAAAGGGCGCGCTGCGCAATCTGGCTCAGGCTATGGCCAAGGAATACGGCCGGGACGGCGTGCATGTAGGCCATGTGGTTGTCGATGGCCCGATTGGGGGTGAAAAAATCAAGAAGGGACTGCCGGAATACGCGGCCAAGCTGGGCGACGAAGGCATGATCAACATCGATGGTATCGTCGATGGCTATGTCTTTTTATACCAGCAACCAAGGCAAGCTTGGACTTTTGAGCTGGATGTTCGAACGTCACTGGAAAAGTGGTAAAGACGCCAGAGGCATTTTTCGCTAGAAAAAAAACGGAATACCCCAGAGCATCCCGTTCTTTGCAACGGCCGAGGGTTTCTCCTACGGCCTCCTAGATCACGTTAGTCGACCCGGGCAGCGGCATAACCTGACAAAACCACGGCACCGTCTTGGTTCGTCGTTTCGACATTCAGGTTAACGATGCCGTCAGTCACATCCACTACCGTGGCGGTGGAGCTGAGTGAGTCCCCTGGCCAGACTTGGCTGGTAAAACGCACCCCATACTTCGTCAATCGTCCGTCACCAACATAGTTTGTGAGCATGCGACCCGTCATACCCATCGTGAGCATGCCGTGAGCGAATACCGACGGATAGCCAGCGACTTCCTTCGTGAACTTCTCGTCGGTATGCACCGGGTTGTAGTCACCGGAGGCTCCGGCATACATTACGATTTGTGTTCTGGAGAGATCCTCAACCAATGACTCGGTATAGGTATCTCCCGCTTTTAAATCACTTGCTGAAAGTGCCATAACTACTCCCCTATTGATCCACAGGCCGCTCGGTGCGAACACCGACACCACGCGCCGTAATTGCTAACTCACCGTTCTGGTCACGGTATTCTGTAATTGTCTCGCTAAAGACGAGTTTGCCAGAGCGCTTACCCTCTTTTTCCCAGGTCTTACCCGGCTTCACTTCGGCAGTAAGCACATCACCCGGACCAACATGCCGGTGGTATTCAAAGTGCTGCTCCGCGTGCAAGCCGCCACCACCGCCTCCGCCACCGGAAGATTCTTTTTTCTTGATACTGGTGGCTTCCTTACCTGAACCGAACCAGTCTTCACCGATCTTAGGCCGGAGAAAATAGGTCGGATCAAATTGCGCAGAAGACTGGGCAAACGTCGGGGGTGCAATGACACCGCCTGCTTCTGTTGTCTTTGCATAATTTGCGTCGTAATAAATCTGATTATCGTCAGCGATTGAACGAGCAAACATCATGATATGACTGCCCTCAACCGGGAACTTTTCTACCGCCATTAGATCCCTCCTATCTCTTTGATGAGCGACGAGTATGTCTGAAAAACTGGTGGTGCGACAAGACTCGCGTCTGTGGTCTTTCTGTTCTAGCGCCCCTTAAAATCCGGGGTTCGTTTTTCTAAGAAAGCATTAATGCCTTCTGCTTTGTCTTCCGTCTGCACCAAGGCCCCTTGTGCATACTTCTCGAACATCAAGGCTCCGGCGAGACTGGCCTCCATACCAAAGTGCACCATGGCTTTCATCGTACGCGGCACGAAAGGCGCAAAAGAGGCCAGATGCTCGGCCATCTTTTGAATCTCACCCATCAATTGATCGCTTTCCACCAATCGCGTCACTAAACCGATTTGCAAAGCCCGCTCCGCACCGATGGGTTCACCCATCAGCATCATTTCCATACCCCAGCCACGGCCCACCACCCGAGGCAAGCGGGCCGTCGCGCCACCTCCCGGAATAATGCCCAACTTGCCCTCCGGCGTTGCAAAGCGCGACTGCGGTGTCGCAACACGGAGATCGCAACCCAGTGCCACTTCCAAACCACCACCCATACAAATACCGTCGATTGCGGCGATCGTCGGCTTAGGGGTCCGCTCTAATTTATCGGCAAGTCCCTGCACGATGGGTTCCAGAGCCTTTTTGAAATCGCGGTCGATAACCTCGGATAGGTCTGATCCTGCCGCAAATGCTTTCCCGCCCGCACCGGTTATAGCAATAACTCTCACCTCATCATCATAGGCCGCCTCATCCACAGCCCCATGTAGATCGTCCAATGTCGCCAACGAAATCGCATTGTGTTTTTCGGGTCGATTGATGGTGATTAATGCCAGTGGTCCGCGTACGGAATACAGTACGTTTTCGAATGTACGCTCGGTACTCCCATCCATGGTTTGATCGCTCATAGTCCACTGTCCTGCGTGAAAACGACCATCGTTTATGAATCGATCACGGGACGCAAGTGGAAAAATGCGGATAAAAAAAGCCGCCGGTCTGGAGAGAAAACCGGCGGCTTTAGAGTTGATCTCGTGCACTTCAGAGCGACTGCCTTTTGCGCTTTTCAAGCTGTTGGGCTCTTCAAACCGTTTAGGCTTTTAAACCGTTTGGGCTTTGAAACGCGGTACACCAATCGCTCTCGAGATCCTGGAGAGAAATGCCACCATTCCGGTGACGCTCTCACTATCTCGTTTCGGCGTTTCAAGAGCATTTCTGAGGCGGCGTTTTTTGTGACATTTTGTATCAAATGTCGCTCGAAAATTTCAGCAACAGCAGCAGAGCAGACAAAAACGAGACTCAGTTCACTTTTTTATTTCGACTTAACATCGAAACGCCAGCGGAACTCGGCTCCACCCATCGGCGAGTCTCCAATCTCAATCTTCCAGCCGTGGGCCGCGCTCAACTGTTGCACAACGGCCAGACCCAGTCCGCTGCCGCCCGTACTGACATTGCGAGAGGCCTCCAATCGATAAAAAGGCTGGAACACTCGCCCCCTTTCCGACACCGGAATACCCGGGCCATCATCGCTAACCACAACCTCGGAACCATCAAGGGAGACGCGCACACGATCGGCATACTTGATGGCGTTGCCAACCAGATTCGTTAACACACGGGAAAAAGCGTTGGGGGCAAGATCGAGCATCACGTCGTCATTTATGACGCATAAAAAGTCGAGCTCTTGCTCAAAGGTGTCCAGCACTTCCCTGACATAGGGCGCCAGCGCCAAGGGCTGAGCCTCCTCACGGGTACCCTGAGCGAACCGAAGAGCGTCACCAATCAGCACATCCATCGCTTCCAGATTACGCTCAAACCGCTGAACCAAGCTTTGCTCCACATCGTCCGGCAAGAGCGCCAAGGCCAAACGCATGCGTGTCAGCGGGGTGCGTAAGTCATGCGATATACCAGCCATCAGCGTCGTGCGATTTGCCAGCACTAAGGCAATCTCGTCTGCCATGGTATTGAAATTACGGGCCAAGGAAACCAGTTCTCTGGGCCCGGTTTCCGGCAGCGGCTCAATCTCTGCCAATCCACGAAACGTTTCCGCCTGTTTGCCCACTTGGACCAGCGGCCGCGCAATTTTTCGTACAATCAGTAACGACGTTAAAAATACGATCCCAGCACCCAAACTGGCAATCACAATCGCGACATAGAGCAACTGCACATCACGGCGGTCTGGTGAAAATCCGATCTGCAGGTTGTATCCGGCCATGGGGACATCCACCCACACCAGATCGTTCCCGTCGTACATCCGCACATCCAGCGCCAGCCTCCGCTGCAGCTTCTCTAACAACAATTCTGTAAAGGGTAAGTATCGATCCAAGGGTGGGAGCGTTTGCTCGGCAACACTGATGATCAAGTCATGGCTTTGCGCGAGTTCCAGTTCGAAATACGGTCGCGCCTGTGGCGGTAACTCCACCCAAGTTTGAGCAGACAACACCAGCAGGGCGGCTTCATCGTCGGCCGAGCGCTCAGCAATCGGATCAATCACGAAGACGTTCAATGCGATGGTGGAAACCACGGCAATCAAAAACGAGCTGAACGCCAAAGTCAGAGTGGTTCGACCCAGAAGCGATTGCGGTCGTAGCGATTCTGAACGCCGAATTCGTTGGAGCAAACTCATGATTGGCTGAATCCGGGGCGTCTAAATGCCTCGTTAACGAGGATTAGCAGCGCCTGCAGCCACCGGGCAGAACATGTAGCCCTTTCCCCATATGGTTCTGATAAACACCGGATTTGCAGGGTCTGACTCGAGCTTCGAGCGTAAACGGGTGATACGAACATCGATGGAGCGGTCAAAGGGTGAGCGCTCTGCGCCGGTAAGCAGATCCAATATGCGATCGCGATGCAACACTTTGTTGGGGTGCGCTACCAGAATTTCCAACAGATCGAATTCACCTGACGTCAACGGGATATCCGCATCACCGCTGCACAAGCGATGGGATGCTAGGTCCAACGTGAATTCCCCAAAATTTACCTGAGAAG
>MDSV01025406.1_pt1 | contig 11932 bp, 19 predicted proteins | sample 810851 | NCBI WGS metagenome assembly MDSV01 (sample SAMN05326640, study PRJNA326480) | marine metagenome | isolation source: seawater | place: Atlantic Ocean: North East | collected 2012 | reverse complement strand
TCGTGCGGTAGCCGAGTTTACAGGCTATGGCCAGGGATACAGTCGTCTTGCCGAACCCACACGGGAGAGAAAGCACGCCGCTGCCTGCTTTAATCGCTGCTGCGAAGGCTTCGTTTTGGTGGGTGGCGTCTCGCAGTTTTCCTGTGAACTTGGCTCTGCTTTTCGCAGGTTCGGGTCGTTTGTCGATCTTGGGTGGGCCCATTTTCTCGATGCCGAAGAATCTCGGGGCGCAAATTCCATCTTTAGTTGCTCGGAAAACCTTAAAAGGCGGTGGAGGAAACCCATAGTCCGAGTTGACTACGGGTCTTACGGTAAGCTCCTTTTTTAAACCGCCGAGGACGACGACCGCCTGGTGCGGAACCTTGCTCAGTTCGGTGCGAGATATCAAGTACCCGGTCCGTGTCAGTGTACCCATCTTTACCTAGTTAAAGACGACAAACTTTAACTACGTAAATGCCCACCGTGAACATCGACGAAAACATTAAGAAGGTCACTCAGACCATCGAGCAGATGACCCAGGAGATATTTAGGCTTCAGGGTATGCTCCAGACCTTCCGCGACCTTAAAAAGGGGGGGCTGGAGACGATCGAACTCCCGCGTGATCCAACTCAGGCCTCCGACGAGGAGCTCGAGAAGATCGAGGATGACAGCACCCACGAGAAACCCGAGTGATTCTCCACATTCCACGCCCCCTTGAAGTCGACCACCACCTCGATCTCGTCCCCCCTTACTAGAGACTGAATGGGGCGTCCCTCGACGCTGCACATCACTCTCCTGTAACGGAATGGAACTTTCACTTTGAGCACTCGACCCTCCAAGGGGTCGTCCACGTTTACATTTTTCAAAAGGTGCGTGCGATTAACATGCATGTTTTCAATGGTAGGACGAACATTCTCGGGGACTGTAATCCGGAGATACTTTCTACCATTGAAATCATACATCGGTTCGTATACTTCGGCTGAGAACTTCATTGGTTCTTATTACGATAGACGAGAATAATAACTAAGAGCGCCACGACGCAGATCGCGAGTACCTGGGAAACGGCGATTGGTTTGAGTGGGTACCGAGTCCCAAAACATTCGTGACCGAGCCGCCTGGAAACTTCGACCGCGGCCTCTATGCTCGAGTAGGGTGTGTTGCGGTACGACATCATACCGCAAAGCGCGACGTTGGGGCAAACCCCAAAAAATGGGACTTGTCCGTTCAGACCCAACACCCCCGACGATTGGGAAAATTCCCACTTTCCCTCGGTCCACTCACTTCCCCATCCGATCCTGATTTCTCGGGGTGGTGGAAGACCGAGCTGGTGAATCACCTCACGTTTGATCACATCCGGTTCACTGGCGAGAATTTCTTTCGTGAGATCGCATAGGACACACGAAACCGTGTTTGTCCCGGGTAAATTCGAAACGAGGATGTTCCATTTGGTGTTGGTCAGGGTCTCGAGCTCCTCACCGGCAGGCACGAACTCGTCGTAATCCAGTAGGACGCATATCGATCCGTACGTCGCGCTTCTGATCTTCTTCTCAGCCAGGGGTCCCCAATTATCGCCTATGAGTTTGAGTGCGGGGCTGTTGTCTATACACATGAAGAACATTCCGTCGGATACGGACGTCCCATCACTGAAAGATGCTTCGTATCCGTCTTCTCGGTACTCTACTTTTTCGAGTTCCGAGCCGAAAATAAAATTCACACCAGCACCGAGAAGTTTTTCCTCCACTGCATCGTTCATTACTTTCCCTGAAACTTTTTGCGTGTAGGGGCTAGAAAAGAGAAGCTGATCACCGGTCTTGATAAATTCGTACGCCGACATGTGTTTCCATGTGACCCCGTCGATGTTGATCGGTAAGTGTTCGACGATGGATTTACCACCCTCGGATAATTTGTTCTGGAAATAGTCGTGGAGTGAAACCGATTTATATTTCTCGGGTTTGAATGTCACCTTGAAAAATAATTCTAGAATTGCCAGGTAATCTTTCGGCTCAAACTTTTTTAGTGCGTATTTGAAAAAGTCCGGTGAAATCTTCTGGAAGAGTTCATCCCACTCAAGATCCATTTCCTTGAGAAAGGATTGAGCATTGACGAACCCTCGGTCAAAAAGTACTCGGTGTGCGTGAATATCACGAACCTCCGTGTCGGGTTCCCACCACGAACCTCCGCAAGACGTTTTACGCTCGTACACGGTGACTTCGTGGTCGGTCGACCTGACGATCTCCCACGCGAGGGATAACCCAGTGGGACCCGCGCCGACGATATGAATCTTCATTCTACTATAGGCTCACAAATTAAATGAAGCCGGTCCTGCGGCGCTCCTCGGGGGTCTTGAGAAGGTACATGACGCTCAGGAAGATGACAGTGGACGCGAGGGCATACTCGATATCCCCAGTCGCGCCGAATGCGATGGCCATCAGGGAGACGAGACGGAAGACCTTGTTCCCGAAGAGCTTATCGAGGCGCTCGGGGATGGCGATCGCGTTGGGTGCGAACAGGCCCTGGTACATGATGATGAGGGAGAACACCAGGGGCTGGGCCTTGATGAAAAGTTCGGTGGGTTTCGTCACCGGACCGAAAAGGTTTTTGATCATACGAACCATTTTGTTTACAATGTATGGAGAAAAAGTTCCTGGGTAAAGGTAAGAGGATATGTTATGTGTGAACCATGTCGTAAAACCACCACCGCCATCGCGGAATAAAATGAAGACGTGGAAGTTCGCGGCCAAGTATTTGTGGAAGGATCGTTTCACAGAGGACAAAGGTGAGCTCGGTAGGTGGACCAGGGATCAGTTACTGGATCTCGGACCGACATTTGTGAAATTGGGTCAGATCGCGTCGACGCGCGGTGATCTCTATCCACCGGAGTTCATTCGTGAGTTGGAATCTCTTCAAGACAACGTCCCACCGTTCGATTATAACCTGGTGAAAGATGATTTGAACATGGACATATTTGAAGAATTCGACGAAACCCCTTTCAAATCTGCGAGTATAGGTCAGGTGCACAAAGCTGTCCTGAAAAACGGAAAGAGGCGCGTCGTTGTAAAATTAAAGAGACCGGGTATCTACGAGACCATGAAATCGGACACGGAAAACGTAGCCAAAATATTGAAGTTTTTCCAAACTGTCGGTATCGACACGGGGGCCAGTTCGGAATTCGTATTAAACGATTCTATAGAGTATTTACTCGGGGAGGCTGATTACGTGCAGGAAGTAGATAACGCAATACGATTCAAAAGGTCACTGAAAGCCCATGACTGGATCAGGATACCCCGTGTTTATAAGAAACATTGTACCAGTGAGATGATCGTGATGGAATATGTACCAACAGAGAAGATAACAGAGATCAAAAATAAGAAGATCAACAGGAAAAAGGTTTGCGAAGCCCTCGTTAATTCGTACGTGATTCAGACCATGGACAGCGGTCTCTTTCACGGCGATCCACACCCTGGTAACCTGGGGGTCTCGAAGGATGGAAAACTGGTGTTCTATGATTTCGGCCTCCTGATTCAATTGAGCGAAGAACTTAGGGTTGGATTCGGTGATTTGTTCGGTTGTATCATTAAACGAGACACACAGGGAATCGTTCAAATCTTGATTCGGTTAGGGGTCATCGTGCCGACGTCTTCCGATATCAGCGATATCGAACTGTTTTTTGAGACTATTTTGGGGTATTTAGAAACACTCGACGGCGGTGCTATCATGAACGACGAATTGGCAGCCGAACTGGCGATGGAAAAACCGTTTGTTGTACCAACAAGTTTTGTATATTTAGCTAAGTCTTTCTCCCTCATAGAAGGGATATGTTTACAATTGGATCCAGACTTTGATTACTTTACATACCTCGAACCGATGATTCAAGAGCAGTTTCTAGAGTCTCTGGACATAGCCGAAATGGTGATGAACACCTCGGAAATTCCGTCAAAGATTGGTAAAATCAGCTCGACTGTTCTGGGCCTGGAGAGGTCCAGAGCGGCGATGAAGCGCTCGATGGTCAAAACAAGACAGGAAATACGGGTAGTTCAATACAGTGTGATATGCGCTCTCCTGGCTGAGAGATTCAACGGGACACCCCTCGCCGCGTTTCTCGTGGCGTTCGCGATCTGGATTACTTTTCGTAAAGATCGATCGATTTGACCTTGCCCTTCTTCTTCTTTTTAGTCTCCTTGTCCTTCTTGATAAGATCCTGGTGTTCCTTGAAATATTCCTTCACGCGCCTCTGCTCGTCGCGCGCGATATCGCCGATCTTATCCTTGATCTTATCAACCTCACTCTTCCTCTGTTTCTGGATTTTTTTCCCGATCCTCTTGAAATCGTCATTCTTAGCGAACCATGTGGGGGACATGGCGATTGCGGTGAACATAGTGTTTGTTGTATTCTGATGACATTAATTTTTCAAGTCCCTGATGAGATCGTCGATCCCGGTGTAGTACCTACGCAGATCCTTCATGAACCGTTTGTTGTTCTCGAGAACCTCACACTCGACTTTATTGAGATACAACCACGCCAGGTTACACTTCGAGTACTTGGTCCGCTTCTGGTTCTCGTTGGGTTTCCTGGCGACGAGTTTCTTCGTCTTGGACGCGGACGCGGGGAGGACCTCGACGCGATTGACGAAGGAGAGTGCTTGCATGACCGTATCGGCCAGGTCGTCCTTCTTTTTACTCGCCTTAAAGGTCTCGAGCCAGTGCGCGTTCGTGGGTCCGTCCTTGATGAATTCCTCGCACCGTTGGATGGCGACCTTTTTGCGCTTGTTGTATTGCGCTTTCCCTGGACCGACGACGTCCGGGATCTTATGGCGAGCGTCGTAGAGAATCGTTTCAGCCTGGGGACACTTGATGATGAAATAGCTATGCAGAAAGTGCATGACCGAGATCATCTTCTTGTTCCGATCGGGTTGTTTTTCGATCAATACGGTGTCGGCGGTCAGGACCCACGGTCGAGCGTTGAGGTGGTCTCTCATGGACACGTAGATTCCGTTTTTCGATTCGGGGGGGATGCCGTCCACGTCCCAGTTCTGTACCAAGTTCCCGTTTTTGTCGTCGAGGAGACAGAGCGCCAAGTTCCTTATACCAACGTCGATACTGAGGATCATTAGTATAATGAGTGATTGATTTCTTTAAGATTTATTTCCGCATCATGGCGGCCATCGCGGCGGGGTCCGGACCGCCGCCGTTCTTCGACATCATCATCATCACCATACCCGCCGCCATCATGGACGAAGAAGAGATCGCGGAAGGGATGAACGGACCGGCCATCGCGGCGCCTAAGCCAGCGCCGATACCAGTCGCGGCGTCGCCCACACCGGATCCAACCCCCTCTGCGGCCGTGCCGACACCACTTCCGACACCTTCAGCGACTGCCGCGTAAGCCCCACCGACACCCATGGCGGCTTCCGCCACAGCCCCGCCCGCACCTTGGGTCTTGGTAGTGGTCTTCTTCTCTGTATCGCTGACCAGTTTGTTGACTTTTTCATTTGTCTGAATAATCTTTGTAACCTTTGCCCCGAGCTGTTCCGCGACGAACTTGACAACCATATCCTGGTTGATGTCGCACGAGGTTTGCGAAGCCAGGCGCATCATCTCGATGGTGGGTGGAAACCCCAACTCCTTTAAAACTTCGAATCCAAGGGGGTCCATCACCAGGTTCTCGACGACGAGTTCCTGATTCGCTACGATCTTCGAACTCAACTCGTTGACGGTTTCGTTTGTAATATTGGTCTCCATCTCATTTCGAACGCTGTTCTTAATGTTCGTGTAATCGCTACTCGAGGTAGAAGATGTGCCACCGGCTCCAGATTCTGTTTCCTGCTCTGCTTTGAGTGCATTGTCCAGTTCGGCTTCGATTTTATCGTTCAGCTCCGTAGAATCAGTGCTCTCGAACTGCGCTATTTGTTTTACGTCGAGGTTCATTGTCTGGTTGATGCTCATACTACAGCTTTTTACCTTGACGTTGCTGATATCCAACTTCTGATTAATTAACATATTCATCTCTGAAACATTTGTCATACTGTTCAATGCATTAAAGACGGACTGGTTGACGATCTCGTTGGAAATGTGAGTTTCGGATTGACTAGAAGATCCTCCACCCATTTGATTTCTACTGAGAAAAAAATATTTCGCTAACGTATAATGAAATTGAACCGAATCGTGTTGATCATCGCGGTCATCGTGATTTCCATATGGATGTATAACCTGTACAGGAACCGGTGCCTGACCATCGAGTATTATTCGACTATAACCGAAGGTCTGATGAAGCACATCAACGATGAGAGTAAAGATCTCGACTCTCTGTACGTGATGAACACATTCGTTCAACTCACAGAAGACGACCAAGTTGTTCAGGACGCGATGGACTTCGCGGAGATGGGCGACCGCAAAACCCTCCTCGAGTTACTCGAGAAGGTTGAGAAGAAATAAAATGTCCGAGGGTACTAATGAACACCGCGGTCGTCTTACTCGTGTTGGTGATCATCGTGTTTCTCTGCCTGAGAAGTGAATCGTACGTCGATTTCGTGCAGAGCAAGACGGCGGCCAATGACGTCATCGACGCCGCCATCACCAACGGTGGCTTCAAGGAGAGTCACATCGATGACCTTCGTAAGATTTTAGAGCCGGTGATGAACGACCCGAAAATTTTGGATACGGTTCTGGAATACGCCGCGCAGGATCGGATCGATGAAGTTTCCGACATACTCGAAATTTACTTCTCGAGGTATACTAAATGACGAAACTGATCGTAGCCGCCGTTTTGGTGTCGCTGTACCTGATGTACCGCACGCACAGGAGAGATGAAGCGCTAAAGAAATTTACTAAAAAACCCTAATACGTACCTTTCGCCGCTCGTCACCGGAGTCACCCCGTGTAACGAACGACACCCTTCGTAGTAGATCGCGTCGCCCTGTTTTAGGTTGACGACCGGTAGGTCCGGGCAGGTTTTCAGGAACTGTTCGCGTTGGGGGATATCCATGTCGCCCCCGTGCTCGTTCAGTATTCCCTGGGTTCGGTCCTTGTCGAATATGTACAGCTTTCCACCCTCGAAATCTTTCACGTCCGAGAGGAGCACGTTGATGGTCGTGGTCGCGTCCCCTTCGTCGTCGAGGTGCATGATCAGATCGTTCCTCGCACCCGTGTCGTATTTCCTCAGGAAGGCGTACGTGAGGTCCAGGTTATGTTTCGAAGCTACGGTTTCGTAATACTTTTTACACATGTTCCACAGTTCCACGTTAATCGGTCGGCCGTCATCGTAGATGGCGATCTCACCCATCGGCTTATCGTCGACGTTCTCGGGAGTGTCCATGAACTCATACTTTTTGGATGCCTCTATGATCTGTTCACACACGCTCACGGGTACGTCCCCCCTCTTCCGAAGCATGAGTAAGACGACCGCAATCACCGCGATCGCGATGAACAGATACATCACTCTACTTGACACCAGGAAAAAAAATCCCACCATAAATTAGAAATGTCCGTGGACCTGTACACGACGGCCTACAGGAAATCCATAGGAAATCATCCATACGGCGACGATACGTGTCGTGATATCGATACAGGGGGAAGCCAATACCGAAAGGATAAGTACGTCCACGTGCACAGAAAAGGGCGCAAAGGTGATAGGAGGCATTGGCACTCGAACACCAAGGTCGACGCCAACGGTAAAGTGGAATCTAACAACGATTGTATCCGGTGGACCGCCCCACCTTCCGACGAGGGGCACAACCCGTGTAAAGATTTGGGTGAATCCACGCTACTTTTACAGGGTTTAGACGATTTCGATGCGTCCGCGGATTTCGGTCTCAAGTGTACGGTTCCTAATTCAAAATTAGAGTCTATCATCGCACGGGGCACTACAGAATCGTTGATGGGACCGACCGCGATAAACAGGGACAATGCTCGCGTGAGTTTTTTGCAACAGATCCTGTTTGGGGGGTACACCAAGACGGGCAAACAGATGGGCGGCGGCCGGGGGTTCTGCGGCGACGCCGAGAACCTGGAGAAGGTGGTGATGGACGGGAAGACGTGCTTGGACTTGGTCGAGGAACACGTGAGTGAAATGCAAGTCAAGACCATGCAAAACGATTACTGTAAAATAGAAGAAAACAAGACGCAGGAGAGATGCGCGTGTCTGAACGTCATGGGTAGGAATTTCATCGAAAATTGCAAGGAAAACCCACATTGGAAGGGGTGTGAACAGGTCAACAGAAAACGAGAGGAGGTCGAGGCCGTGTTATGTCCCATGGCAGAAACCGACGCAAACGGTAACGCTATATCATGTCCCGCAAATAACGCCTACAGCGGCAACGCCGACTGTCTCGCGCCGAACATATGCACGGGCTCTGACATCTACGGCGCGAAGGAACCTCCACCCGCGTGTGCCATGGAAATGAACGTGTGTAACCAACTCATGATGGTCGACGACATACAGAGTATCGGTGGTTTGGAAATCACGCAGACGTGTAACATCGACGTCGACTCGTTGCTCAGGGATAAAATAGCGCTCGACGCCGCGATCGAAGCCGCGAAGGAGCAGGATCAGCTGTGGCGCGAGAACGAATACCAGCTCCAGCAGTACCGAAAACAGAAACTGATCGACGACGCCGCGGAGATGGAGCGGATCCGTTTGGAGATGGCGGACGCGCAGGCACTGGACAGGGATGCGGAGCGAGACCTCGCCGCGCAGATGATCGCGCACAGGTCGGCCAACTCGGAGAAGAGGATGGCCGAACGGATGGCGTTCGAGCAGAGCATGGCGGAAATGGACGCCGCGAAGATCGGGGGGAAGGATCCCCAAACCCTAGCCTTCTACGCGGCGGTGGTTTTCTGTGCCGTCTTCATGTTGATTTTCGCGATGAAAATATAATGTCACCAATCTAATAATGAAGATAAACGCGAGAACGAAAAGTGTCATGGTCGCCATGTTCCTACTCGCGGCCATCAGCCTCGCGTACAGGTACACGGAGCGGTACGAATACGGTAAGAAGGAGGAGGAGGGGGTCCTCGAGAAAGACCCGGAAGCCGCCAAGAGGGTCAAGGAGAAAAACATCACACAGGCGGACCTCGACGAGATCATGAAGGTGATCACTTAAAGATACTTTAAATACTGTACATACATGTGGTGTTGGTGGTGTTGCCACTCGTTCGAGGGGACGGTGCTCCAACTCCCGTATAAATACGATGATCGACGAAACCTTTTTACAACTACAGGTAATTTCTGTTCGTGGAGTTGTATGAAATCGTTCGCCCTAGACAAGTACGGCCTCAGCCGGGGGGGGATCATCTGCGGAAACATAATCATGATGCGGCGACGGATGTACAAGCAGTCCGGTCACGTCAAGCCCGCGCCGTGTCGGTTTAAACTGGACGTCTTCGGTGGGGACATGACCATAGAGGAGTTCCGGTCGAATCAGACCGTGGACAAGGTGGAGAAACCCGAGGAGGTCGCGACGAAGCCGCACAAGGATCCGATCATACCCTTTATTTCGAACACGAAAAGGATGGAAGAAATAAAGAATTCGACTTCAAATAACAACGCGCTAAAGCTAAAGAGAACGAAGCCGTTGAAGCGCAATCATAATGATCTAGAGAACGCTTTAGGATTGATTATAAAACCAAAGTGATTACCGCTTGCGTTTCACACGACGCTTCTCAATCCTTACGTCCGCGTTTACGTTTCGCCTCGTCCTCAGCGTTCCGCTTACGCTTCGCGGTGGCCTGTTTCTCTGTCTTCTTTTTGAGCACACTTTTCTGAACCACTGCGAGTTTATTTAATGCGTTTTGTGCGTTTTTCCGGATCTTGTTTCTGACCTGCGTGCCTCGCACAACTTTCTGTATTTTCGTGGCGGCGTTCGTCTTTCTTTTATTCACCCTTTTCTTGAGGATCACGAAGTTGATATTCGCCCGTTTCACGTTCGCACGCGTCTCGGGATTTTCAAACAAGGAGAAGGATCCGGGTTTGTTATACGCACCTGTCATGCTCATCCTTGATTGGGCACGGAAAGTGTTTGGTTGGAAGTAACGGGTGTGTGTTTCACCACCTGTTTTCCAACTATATTTGACCACCTTTTCGCCGTTTGAAATGTTTTCAAAGCTGATTATGTCTCTGGGCATGTTATTCACAGTATTTTCCTTCCACTGAATTTTTTTGGCATTCTTATTCCTGTTTTGATTACGCTTGACAGCCGGTTTATTTTGCAAATACTCGACCACGGTGGGACGATTGTTTGAGTTGGAATTACTGTTTGAATTGGACCCTAAACCGTTGTTGTTTGAATTGGACCCTAAACCGTTGTTGTTTGAATTGGACCCTAAACCGTTGTTGTTTGAACTGTTGTTATTGTAACTGTGGTACCTGTATGTCGAATTGTTATACATGTTACCATAAGATTGAATTCTACTTTGCCTTCTCCGTTGAGCACCAGAATGGATCCTCCTCCTACCTCGCGCGTTATAATAACTATCCTGCAAACCGTTATGAAGATCTGTAAATGTGTCTGCAAATGCGTCCGACCCGAAATATGTGTACACTACCAAATCCACATCCTTTTCGGTAGGTTCCCGAGTGAGGTGTCTCATGAGGAAGGTCTTCACCTTAGCGACCCTTCTCATGTCTTGTACTGAATCACTAGTTGAACTGAAGGGTCTACCTGAAATGTTGTAATAACGCGCGTCGCGCCTCGTTCTGAACTTGTCAAAGTCGACGGCAAATCGAGTCATGTGTGTACGAATTGCCCGAATTCCCAATTTGTAAGCGAGGCGGAAGTATTTATGAATCCTGGTAGTTTCCCCGAGGTTGCCATAAATCGAATATTTGTCAATTGGTACACTATCACGGCTTGTCAAAATGCGTTGAACACGGTCACCTTCGCTGCGAAGATAGGCATTAACACTACCACCTTCGAAAGAACTGGGAAAAATAGGCAGGATAGTCTCAGTGAAAATTTCGTACGTGAGCGGTCGCGCCATTACTTACAATAGCATGACAAAAAATTCTATTCTACACCTGACAGTTCAGACACACCGATCCTTCGTACACGAATTGACAGCGCGTGCATTCGTTCAGGCACACCAGTTTCTTCTTGGATACCTTCCCCTCGGAGAAACGCGTGAGTTCCTTGACGGTGTAAATTCCGTATTGAATCATGACATCGAGAGAAGGGAACCGCATACTACTGAGTGTAGTACTCTATTCTCTAATTAGTGTTTCGGGATGAGACAACGTAACCATTTGGGCACTCTCTTACGGAGCTTGAGCATGGACGCGAACCCGTCGATGATGGGAGGGACCATCGATTTAAGGATGCTCTCAATCTCGGAATCCTTGTCACCCTTATCGATCTGCTCGATGAAGTGATAGAGCACGCCGATCACGAGCTTCTTCTTCTGCGGGCCGGGAAGAGCCTTAAACTTCATGGTCTCCATCATGAGTCGGGTGATGATCGGGGGGAGATCTTCCTTGGTGATTCCGTCGTCGACAAACTCAGTCTTGAGTTCCTCGATGGTTCGGAGGAGGCTTTGCGTGTTGATCTTTCCTGAGAACTTTTCTAAAAATATATCCATATACTATAAGAATGGATTTTAATGAGATCATTTCCAGTATGGGATTCGGTATCGGTCTCCTGCAGATGTACGACCAGGTGAACAAAGAAAGGGGGAAAATCGAGGACAAGAAGATGCTGTACCTAGCCTTGTTCGCGAGTTTACTTTGGGTGGTGTACCAGTACAGGAAGTTCGGGTGGAACATCGCCACGGTGTACACGTCAGTGGGATTTATCGTTCAACTGTACATTTTGAAAACGGTCCTCGAAAAGGATGTTAAAGAGTAGGACCCCGGGTTAGATACAATGAGTACTCTCATCTTTGCCTGTGCCAAGCCCACGCCTACGGCCCCGAAGCAGGCCTCCGCCGCCAAGCTCACACCCATCAAACGCTCCAATGATTACCTC
>MDSV01226358.1_pt1 | contig 11937 bp, 8 predicted proteins | sample 810851 | NCBI WGS metagenome assembly MDSV01 (sample SAMN05326640, study PRJNA326480) | marine metagenome | isolation source: seawater | place: Atlantic Ocean: North East | collected 2012 | reverse complement strand
TGTCGAAGTCATCGGTTTTTGGCATGCCCACTGGGCGTGACTTTAGTGCTACGGCGCGTGCTTTCATGATGGTGCTCTTTAACAGTGTGATTTGTGGTCGCGAGTCTGTGACTATTCGTTAGAGATATCGATCTCTTGGCTGGTAATGAATTCAAGCAGTGCAGCTTGGCCGTTGCGGGTGGCTTCAATGCCGCGCTCAAGCGCGGCCACAATGTCGTTCGGATCGGTAACCCGTTCGCCATAGCCACCAAAGGCTTTCGCCATATCTGCGTAATGCCCGGAAATTTCGATAGCACCATACTTCTCTTGGGAAACGGGCATGATCGGAATCTCAATCGCCATGGAAAAGTTGTTAAACAAGATCGACAAAATTGGAATGTTCTCCCGCACGGCGGTCTCGAAGTCCATGCCGGTAAAGCCAATGGCCGCATCGCCCCAGACATTGATGCAGAGTTTTTCTGGTGCCGCGAGTTTGGCGCCCATGGCAAGTCCAAGGCCGTAGCCGAGTTGGGTGGTTTTACCCCAGCCAATGTAGGAGAGCGGTGAGGTAGCTTCCCAAAACGGTGTGGTTTGGTCGCGCGGGCTCCCCGCATCGTGGGTGATGACGACATTGTCTTTATCCACCATGCGATCAAGCTCTGCGATGACTCGATAGGGATTGATGGGCGTATCGTCACTGGTAAGTTTGGGCAGCCATTCGCTGCGCCATTCTTCACGAATCACGGCAATTTTTTCTGGCTCTGCCGCGCGCTGCTCGGCGGGAGCTTTGGAATAGTTTTCCATCTCGGCGCTTAGCGCCTGCAGCGTGAGCTTGGCATCGCCAATAAGGCCATGCTGGACCGGAACGTCTTTGTTCAAATCCATGGGGTCCAAGGTCGCGTGGATTAGCGTCTTTGAGCCATCCTTGTTCGCAGGCATCGGCACTCCGAATGCGGTCAACGCAAAAGAAACGCCTACACCGAAGATGACATCGGCATCATTCAAATACTGCTTCACCTGACGTGAATTGGCGCGACCACCACTGCCCAAGGACAGCGGGTGATTCTCAGGAAAGGCGCTTTTGCCTTCGATACTGGTAGTAACCGGTATGTTCCATGCCTCCGCCAGAAGCTTGAGTTCATCCCACGCCTTAGCGTAGTGAACCCCTTGTCCTGCATAAATCACAGGGCGCTGGGCACCAGCCAGTGCCTTGGCAGCGGAGGCGACGTCGTCTGGCGCAGGGCCAGATTTGGCGCTGAAAGAAGGCACATAGTTCCAGGTATCTGGCACCTCTTCGTTCATCACGTCCAATGGCACCTCTAGCATCACGGGTCCCGGGCGACCATTGCGCAGCTGAAAAAATGCCCGCCGCAGCACCTCGGGCACGGCTTTGCCCATGGTGATGGGCTCAGCCCACTTGGTGATGTGCTGCATATTTAGGGTGGAATTGAAATTCGGATAGTAGTGAGCGAGTCGGCGCGGATAGCCTGCGGGAATCACCAAAATCGGTACCGACTCGGAATAGGCCTGGGCCACGCCGCCAAAGGCGTTCTCAGCCCCAGGGCCATGTTGCATGCAAAATACACCAATTTTGTCGCCAGATGACAGGCGCGAATAGGCGTCAGCCATATGTAAGCCGATGCGTTCTTGGCGCACGATAATCGTTCGAATATCCAGCTTTGCTGCGGCCTCAATCAACGGGTTAACCGGATAGGCAAACAGCATGTCGATTCCTTCGGCCTTCATGGCGTGCGCAATAGCGTCGACAACATTCATGACTCTCTCCTACAGATGTGAACCATGCATGGTGCCAAAGAGTTCGCGGATGAGCCAATGCGCCAGAGTAAAAATGAGACATAAAAAAGGCGGTAAGCCGCCTATGCGATACCGCCTTTTTCTGACCAGCCTATTTGGCTGACTAATGATGCCTGTTTAGAACTGGTTCATCGTGTTTGCTGCGCCGCCTGCCAACAGCGCCTTCTCACCCAAGAAGTACTCTTTGTGGTCATCGCCGACGTTAGAGCCAGCAAGGTCTTGGTGCTTCACGGAAGCCAAGTTTTTGCGGATCTCCTGACGCTGTACGTCGCGCACATAGGCCAACATACCAAGGTCACCGAAGTAGCCTTCAGACAGCACATCGGTAGACAGCGCTGCTGTGTGGTAAGTCGGTAGGGTAATCAAGTGGTGGAAGATACCTGCTTCGCGCGCTGCGTCGGCCTGGAAGGTCTGTACCGCCGCGTCTGCTGCGTCAGACAACTCGGTGCCGTCGATGGCTGCGTCCATCAGGCCCATAGGGTTCACTTCGGGGTCTGGGTACGCGGACAGGTCTTTGCCTGCAGCTTTCCATTCTGTGTATACCTGCTCACGGAACTTCAGTGTCCAGTTGAACGACGGTGAGTTGTTGTAAACCAGTTTGGCTTCTGGTCGTACCTCGCGAATGGCGTTTACCATGGCGGCGATCTGTTCAACGTTTGGCTTTTCGGTTTCAATCCACAACAAGTCGGCGCCGTGCTCTAGGCTAGTGATGCAGTCCAGTACAACACGATCAAAGCCTGTGTCTTCTTTAAAGGCATACAGGCCGTTGTCCAAGCGCTTCGGTTTGGCAAGCTTGCCGCCGGCGCGAATGGTGATGTCACCATCCTGCAGTTCAGAAACGTCCTCGATCACTTCGGTGTCGAGGAACTCGTTGTACTTGCTGCCCAGATCGCCTGCCCGAATGGATACTGGCACCTTTTGCGTCAGGCCAGCGCCTAGCGAGTCGGTGCGAGCAACAATGATGCCGTTGTCGATACCCAGTTCTAGGAATGCATAACGCACCGCATTGATCTTCGACACGAAGTCTTCGTGGGGCACGGTGACTTTGCCAGCCTGGTGACCACACTGCTTGGCGTCGGAGACTTGGTTTTCAATTTGAATCGCACAGGCACCTGCTTCGATCATGCGCTTAGCCAGCAGATAGGTAGCTTCTTCGTTACCGAAGCCAGCGTCGATATCGGCAATAATCGGCACAACGTGGGTTTCATAGTCGTCGATGCGCTGAATGATGGAATCTGTATTGCCGCCATCAGCGCGTGCCTCATCAAGCTCCGCGAACATGTGTCGTAGTTCGCGGGCGTCTGCTTGCTTCAAGAAGGTATAAATCTCTTCGATCAAATCAGACACCGTAGTTTTCTCATGCATGCTTTGGTCAGGCAGCGGGCCGAACTGTGAGCGCAGCGCCGCAACCATCCAACCCGATAGGTAGATGTAGCTGCGGTCGGTGGTTTGCTGGTGTTTCTTTACACTCATCATGACTTGCTGGGCAACAAATCCGTGCCAGCATCCCAGAGATTGCGTGTATTTACTGGAGTCGGCGTCGTAGTTGGCCATGTCGCGGCGCATGATGTCAGCCGTGTACTGGGCGATTTCAAGGCCAGTTTTGAAACGGTTCTGCAGCTGCATGCGCACTGCGTACTCCGCATTGATGGCGCTCCATTCTTGCTTGGCGCCAATGGTTTGACGAGTTTGTGCGATAAGGTCGAGATAGACTGACATGGAAGATCCTCAATTGCTGTTCACGATGCTGATGTTGCGCGGCTATGGTTGAAAACGGCGAGCTATCCAGCGATGGCGCGGCACTGTAACCGCGGGAGAAACAGAATTAAAAAGAATAACTGACAACCAATATATTCTTTTCAGGAAAATCGGCTACTGGAGATAGCGCTGCCAAAACGCTGCGTCCGCAGGCCCATAGGCGCGCTAGCCGAGCGCGAAAGTAAGATCGCCGAGCGCGCCGAGGTCGGCGCGGTATTTGCCCGCTTTGCCGGAGTGCATGCTGCCTATGGAACCGGTCATCAACATGTGGCCGGCTTGCAGTGTGTAACCTTGTGCCAGGGTGCTGTTGATTAGCCAAATCAGTGCATCGCGCTGCCCGGCCATCACGCTGCCCGCCGTCGCCGTATGAAGCACCTCATCTTCTGCCGCCAAGCGCCTGAGGGTCACGGGTATCGCGTCGAGATCTATGTCTAGGGGATGCTTATTTGATGCCCCAACAATGCAGCCGTAGGAGGCGGAATTGTTCGAGATCAAATCCACGCTGGTGGGTCGCTGCTGTAGGTTGGGTGAGGCCAGTTCGATCATGCCTCTACAGTGGGTAATGGCGTCAAACACGTCGTGCTCGGTGACCGGTTTTGTGATCGGCTTGCCGAGGGTAAATCCGACTTCAGTCTCAAGTAGCACAGGTCGATCGGTTTTTATGGCTGTCGCGCCATCGGCCTGATGGACAGCGCGCTCAAACAAAACGCCAACAATTGGTTCGTTTATGCCCATGGCTTGCTGGGCGGGTTCTGCTGTTAGGGCCGCTTTGTAGCCATAGACTCGGCCCCAACCGCCATGGTCCTGTAATTTCCTAACAAGCTCGCGCTGTAGTGAGTAGGCATCGCCGATACCGATGTCTGGATAGTCAACGCTGATGTTCTGTACAGGCTTTCCGGCCAATGTGTTGGCCAGCACGGCATCGAGCCAAGCGTTTTGTTGTGAATCGGTCATATTTATTGCCGCCGTGGTCGAGGTGTTTGAGTGTGTGATGCCGACAAGAGCGCAAAACTCAGCCGGCTTGCGCTAGTATCCTGCCCGCGCCAGCGAGGTTCAATTCAAACGAAGAGTGACATCGTTGAGCTTGCCGGTTCCTTTTATGTCGATAGCCAGAGAAGCCCAATGTCCGATCCTTTGCCAAGTCGCGCTGCTAAGCTGCTCAACATACTCGATCTGAAGAAGATCGAAGAAAATTTGTATCAGGGCGAGAACGAAACCGAGAACGGTGCGCGCTTATTTGGTGGTCAGGTGCTGGCTCAGGCATCCGCGGCAGCTTACCGCACCGTCGATAAGGTGCATTTGCACTCTTTGCACGCATACTTTTTGCGGCCGGGCCGAGTGGATCGTCCCGTGCTCTATGAAGTGGAGCGCGTGCGTGACGGTCGCAGCTTTGTTACGCGAAGGATTGTCGCCATTCAAAACGGTCAAGCAATTTTCAACATGGATGCGTCGTTTCAAGCGGCAGAGCTCGGTTTAGAACACAGCGCGCCCATGCCCAATGTGCCGCCACCGAGGGAACTGCGCGAGGATGTAGAGGTCGCAAGGGAACTCGGTGGTCCTCAAGCAGATCCGCGGATGAGCCCGATGGCAAAGGCTGATCGTCCCTTTCATTTACGGTCGGTCTTTGAACTGGGAAGCAAGGCCTGGGGTGAGGACAGATTTTGGAATCCAACCTGGATCAAGTTCCGTGAAGCCGCCACCTTGCCGCAGCCGATAGAGGACCCCGAAGAGGCAGCCTTCCGCGAACAGGCGCTGGCTCGGTGTTTGGTTGCCTATGCGTCAGACATGGGCTTGGTGAGTACCGCAGTGCTGCCACATCAAAGTGTTACCGACCGCAGTGAGGTGCAAATGGCCAGCCTCGATCACAGTTTGTGGATACATCGCGCCGTGCCAGTGGATCAGTGGTTCTTGTTTCATAAGCGCACGTCTACAGCGCAAAGTTCTCGCGGCATGGTGCATTCAGAGTTTTTCTCCGAAAGCGGCGATTTGGTTGCGTCGATGAGCCAAGAGGGCCTGCTGCGCAAGCGACGTGGCGACGAACAATAAGTGCAACGTGTTAGTAAGACGTTTGGGTGGGTGTTAAGGCGATAGCCTGACGCTGCATGGCGCTGGCTAGGGCGGCCATCGTTTGATCGTCTAACGGTATGTGTGTTGCATCAGCAACCACCTGATTCCACGTAGGATCAAGGCCATGCCAATGCCCGTCATAGAGAATTTCATTCCAGGCGTGAAAGCGAAAGCCCGAAGTCGGTAAGGCGCTATATGCGATGCCATAAACAGTCCGCGTCGGAATGCGCTGGCTGCGCGCCAAGGTGGTAAGTAGATCGGCAAAATCCACACACTCCCCATAGCCCTTTTCCAGCGCGCCGAGCACGGTGCCTGCGGGCTGATGCGCAGCGTAGGTCAATTGGCCGCGAGTAAGTTCGATGAGTTGTCTGTTCAGGCCAATAATGGAGGCGAGAGGGCTAATAGGTTGCTGCTCGAGCAGAGCAGTAATCTGAGGGTGGTCAACTGGCAAACTCAGCGACCCAGACAAATAGTCCTGAGCAATGGCATCGGTAGCGCGAGGTAGGTGGGTCGCGCTGAGCGTTGGTGGCAGGCCTAACGCCTTCAGGTTGCTGTCGCCCAAGGCTTGAAGTGCGAGCGTTAGCGCGGTGAGTTGCCGTGCGGGCTCCAAATCTTGCGTGAGCGGGGCCACCGCGCGCTGACTCGCCCATTCAACGGTGTCGGCAAACAGATGCTGCTGCAGTTGTCCGAGATCCGTCTGGGTAAGTTCAAAGCGAAACTGGTGGGGCGCCTGAAAACTCGTCAGTCTCAGACGGCTATCGAGTGCCGTTGTGGAGGCGTCGTCGACGGATTGCAACCTATAGCCGCCATCAGATTTCGCGATGACGCGATGGCGACGTTCGCCAATATTGAGTTGGGGCATATCCAAGTATCGTTCGATAACCTCCTCGCCGAGATCCGGTCCCCGCGCCAATCGCTGTTCTAAGTGGAGTTGATCTGCCAGCGAGTACTCCCAAGACCGTTCAACGACCTCCGTATTTGCATCGCGCTTGATGGTGATCACATAGCCTGTTTTGACAGAGGTCAAGCTGACGGTCTGCTGCCGATATTCACGTTTTTCATCCAGCGTTGCGGTAAGCAACTTATGCGGTGGGGTCTTGGCGAATACCTGCTCTTGCTCAGAGCGATAGGGAGGCGCATTCAACATGTTGATGTTCAATCGCTGGGTCATGACCCAGTTACCTTGGGCATCTGTCTCGGTGCTTGTGTGCAGGTAGCCAACGGTGCTGTCTTGCTGAATCACCCGATACACGCGATCCCCAAGTCGCTCGTCCATTAGGGACTGAAGATTCGATTGCGATGGACGCGTGGTCAGCCAAATCAGGCACACAGCAAGTGCCAGACCACCGCACCAAAGGGGCCACAGCGTCGTGTTTTTTGTGCGCACCGGCGAGTCGTTTGCTGGGTTCACGGATAAGTGCTCTAAATCACTCGGCTGCGCGCAATTTTGTCACCGCAAGCGTGGTTTTTCATGCGCATACCTCTCACAATTACGACTTCCGCGTGGTCTGTTTTTGGCTGCGTGTCGGACAACAAAGGCAGTCATGGAAAACGAAACCACAGATTTTATCCGCCAGCGCATCGAATCTGATTTGGCGGCGAATGCTCTGGATAAGGGTGTGATTACCCGCTTTCCGCCCGAGCCCAACGGATTCTTGCATATCGGTCACGCCAAAAGCATCTGTCTAAATTTTGGCGTCGCCAAAGAATATGGCGGTGCAACCTATCTGCGCTTTGATGACACCAATCCCGTCAAAGAAAACAACGAATATGTGGAATCCATTCAGCACGATGTGGCTTGGCTTGGCTTTCAGTGGAAGACCATTACCCATGCGTCTGACTATTTTCAACAGATCTACGACTACGCTGAAGCGCTGATGAGTGACGGTAAGGCCTACGTCTGCTCCTTGAACGCTGAAGAAATTCGCGCCACCCGTGGCACGTTGACTGAGCCCGGTGAAAACAGCCCTTACCGTGATCGTTTGGTAGCAGAGAATTTGGACCTGTTCCGACGCATGCGGGCTGGAGAATTTCCTGACGGGGCCCATGTCGCGCGCTTGAAAATCGATATGGCCTCGCCAAATCTGAATATGCGTGATCCGGTGATTTACCGCATTCGACACGCCCCTCACCAACGCACCGGCGATGCTTGGTGCGTATATCCCATGTACGACTTCACCCATGGGATTTGTGATGCGATTGAGCATATATCCCATTCACTGTGCACGCTGGAATTCGCCGATCACCGGCCGCTGTACGACTGGGTGCTCGACAACATCCACATCAACTACCATCCGCCGCAGATCGAGTTTTCGCGGCTGGGTCTGGAATACACCGTGATGAGTAAACGCCTGTTGCATCGTTTGGTAGACGAGCACTTGGTCAGCGGTTGGGATGACCCGCGCATGCCCACGATTGCTGGGCTGCGCCGACGGGGCGTTCCTGCCAGCGCGATACGGGAATTTTGTCAGCGCATTGGTGTCACTAAGCAAGACAACGTCATAGAGATGAATTTGCTGGATTTCTGCATTCGGCAAGAGCTGGAGGCCAGCGCCCCCAGAGGCATGACGGTGCTGAAACCGTTGAAGGTGGTCATCACGAATTACGAAGGTAGCGAAACTTTAGAGGGCCCATGGCATGCCCAGAACCAAGACCTAGGCAGGCGCGAGTTGCCCTTTGGCGCTGAGATTTATATTGAGCAGGATGACTTTGCCAAGGCGCCTCCGCCGAAGTGGAAACGCCTATCCCCAGGTGAGATGGTGCGCCTGCGCTATGCCTACATCATTCGTTGTGATGAGGTGATCGAGGATGGCAACGGCGACGTCGTGCAGTTGAACTGCACTTACTTTGCCGACTCTAAGAGCGGTCAGGACACCTCGGGTCTTAAGCCCAAGGGCGTGGTGCACTGGGTGGATGCCAACGCCGGTGTGCCAGTTAACGTTATGGACTACGGTCGGTTGTTTAAAGTTGCCAATCCCTCGTCCAAAACGTTTATCGACGACATCAATCCCGATTCGCTGACCCGGTACAACGCCATTGCGGAGCCAGCCTTACTGACGCACGCATCAAGACGTTTTCAATTCGAGCGGCAGGGTTATTTTTGTCTTGACCAGCATAGCGACGACACCGTGCCGGTATTTAATAAGACCGTTAGCCTGCGGGAAGGTTTCTAGGCCCGCCGGATGCTGCCCGCCTCGATAATATTAATGGAAGTCAGCCCCAGAGACGGGCTGCAAAACGAAGACGTGTTGGTCTCCACCGAGCAAAAACTGCAGTTGATTGACCATGCCCTCGCCTGCGGCAGTCGACGCATCGAAGTCACAAGCTTTGTCCACCCTGAGCGTGTGCCGCAAATGGCGGATGCAGAAGCTGTTTGCGCCGGTCTGCCCGAGCGCCCAGACGTGCGCTATACCGGCCTGATTTTGAACGAACGCGGCTATCGCCGACTGCGTGAAACCACGCTAGATGAGGCCGGTTTGGTCGTACCAGTGAGCGATACATTTGGCGAGCGCAATCAGGGTCAGCGCGTGGCGGACGCCGTTGCCATGGCCCGAGAATTGATCAGCGACGGCAAGCAAACGGGTTTTCCCGTGCAGGTGACCTTGGCGGTAGCCTTCGGTTGTCCGTTTGAGGGTACTGTGCCGCTGCAAAATCTTCTCGCCGTAGCGGAAGCCTTGCTTGAAGCTGGGCCGGTAGAAATAGCGCTCGCCGATACGATTGGCGTTGGGGTGCCTTGGCAGGTGCAGCAAACGTTTGCAGCGCTGAGCGAACTCGCCGGTGATGTGCCCATGCGCGCCCACTTTCATGACTCGCGAAATACCGGTATCGGCAATGCCTACGCCAGCTTGTTGGCGGGTGTCGCCACCTTGGATGCCAGTATTGGCGGCATTGGCGGGTGTCCATTTGCACCCAACGCCAGTGGCAACATTGCCATGGAAGATTTGGTGTACATGCTCAATCGCAGTGAAGTTGGTCACGATTTGAGCATGCAGCCTCTGCTGGCGGCCGCCGCATGGCTAGAACCGATCCTAGGCAAGCGTTTACCTTCTATGTTGTTAAAAGCGGGTGATTGGCCGGCTAACTGACCTTCCAACCTGATTCACCAGATACCCCGCTGAGGACAAGCTATTGATGGCAACAAACGCAGAATTTTTTGGTCATCCGATTGGCCTGCGAACCCTTTTTCTGACGGAGATGTGGGAGCGGATGTCCTATTACGGCATGCGAGCGCTGCTGGTGCTCTACATGACGGGTGCTGTCACCATGGCCAATGCAGGGCTTGGCATGAGTGCCCTAGAAGCACAGGCGATATACGGTATTTACGTGGGTATGGTTTACTTCTTGGCTGTCCCCGGTGGTTGGCTGGGCGATAACCTCTTTGGGCACCAGCGTGCAGTGCTCTATGGCGCGGTCATCATTGCCCTTGGGCACCTAACTTTGGCGGTTCCCATTCAGTCGGGGCTATTTTTTGGACTTGGTTTAGTTGCCATTGGCAGTGGGCTACTCAAGAGCAACATCTCAACCATCGTTGGCAAGCTCTACGCCGACGAAGACCCACGTCGCGATGCCGGCTTCACGATCTTCTATATGTCGATCAACATTGGCTCTACCGTAGGCTATGCGATCTGTGGGTTCATGGGCGAAAAGATCGGTTGGCACTGGGGGTTTGGTGCCGCTGGGGTCGGCATGATCTTGGGTGTTATTCAATACGTGCGAACACGGCATTTGCTCGGCGATGCAGGGCTGGAACCCAACCCCATGCCCGCAGCGAAGCGCCAACAGTACGGCCGTTGGGCCTTGGCAATCGGAGTCGTTTCTGCGGTGATCGTGATGCTCTTCGGCACTGGCGCGATCGAGGTCAGCGCAAGCGTATTTGCCGAGAATTTGGCCTATGCCCTAACGACAATAGCGGGTATCTATTTCGTTTATCTGTATGGCTTTGCTGGCCTCAACGTGGCGGAGCGCCAGAATGTGGTGTTGCTGTTTTTGCTGTTCATCGCTGCCGCTGCTTTTTGGTCGGGTTTCGATCAATCCGGCGGATCGCTGAATTTGTTCGCTCGGGACTACACCGACCTAAATGTTCTCGGTGTCGAGATGCCAGTGTCTTGGGTGCAGTTCTTTAACCCCATATATGTTGTCGTCTTCGCCCCGATGTTCGCCGCTTTTTGGGCCTACCTCGGCCGTCGCAATCTTGATCCCTCCTTGCCAATCAAGTTTGCCTTGGGTTTGTTGTTCATGGGACTTAGCTTCGTCGTCATGTTGCTCGCCGTTGGCGTGGCGCTGGAATCTGCGCCCATTGGGCTGCAATGGTTGCTCATTACCTACCTGCTGCAAACTTGGGGGGAACTGACCCTGTCGCCTATCGGGTTGTCGGCGTTCTCACGCTACTCGCCTAAACGTTATGTGGGCCAGATGTTTGGCTTGTGGTTTCTTGCCTCGGCTATTGGCGGGGTGCTTGCAGGATTGCTGGGCGGTGAAGCAACCGATGGCGGTCTCCAGAGCATGTCGCCGATCTTCACCTACATGATCCAGTACTACTTTGGCATTGCTGCGGTGTTGGCTCTGCTGGCCTATTTTTTTCGAACAAAAAAAGAGGCGTCGCGGGAAGGGTGAGAAGCGATCGCGCCTAGGTGAAGCCTGCGCTGTGATGAAAGGCGGTATTTACACGACTAGCGGTTATGCGTTTTACCCAACGATGCATTGAAATAGAGACCTCTTTTGGAGGTTTTTATGCAGATCCACGTCCGACCCTTTAAGACCGTCGACGCCGCTGAACTTCAGTCAGCTATACTGGAATCGGTCGGTCATATTGGCCCGTGGCTCGATTGGGCGACACCGCGTTACTCCTTGGCAGACGCGCGCAGTTGGGTCAGCGAGAGTCGCATCCTTTGGGCGAGACAGACGACCTACCGCTGGCTTATCACTGACGAGGACTTGCGCAATGTTTGGGGTAGCGTTGAGATCGGCCGTCCCGTGCCGGGCTCAGAAGCGGGCCGCATGGGGTACTGGATTCGGCGCCAAGCGCTAGGTAAAGGAATCTGCACTCGAGCGTCGAGAGCAGCGCTTAATTACGTCTTCCAGCGCGGTCTTTTTAACCAAGTCGATCTTTATATCGATCCGTCGAATGAGCCGAGTAAGGCGGTTGCGCGAAAACTCGGCGCACAGTTAGAGGTCGAAAAGGGGGCAGAGACTTCCGACCGAGATGTGGCGAAACCCGCGCTGCATTTTTCCGTAACGGCTGAAAAATTGGCTGGCCCAAAAGCGACGGAATGCGGCTTGGGGTCAATGGCGTCGGAGTGTGTGTCTTTAGAAACGTTG
>MDSV01172239.1_pt1 | contig 11937 bp, 9 predicted proteins | sample 810851 | NCBI WGS metagenome assembly MDSV01 (sample SAMN05326640, study PRJNA326480) | marine metagenome | isolation source: seawater | place: Atlantic Ocean: North East | collected 2012 | reverse complement strand
GTGACGCTTGCCTACCCCCACCAGTTCCATCATCACCTTGTTGACTTCCTGCTCGTTGATGGAGAGCATTTCCCCGGCGTGGAGATCCACCTCCGGCATCACTTTGTCCATGCGGGTGTAGAGGGCTTCGATATCCCGGGCCAGCTGCCCGGTGTCCACCTGCTGATCGGTCATGCCGATCCCCAGCATGGCTTCGGCCATTTCGGCATAATTTTCCTGGCCGATGGCCCAGATGAACTTGGACACTGATTCCCAGGTGCTGGGCTTGATTCGCCCCACAATGCCGAAATCGATAAAGCCGATGCGGCCGTCTTTTAACACCAGCAGGTTGCCGGCGTGCACGTCGGCGTGGAAGGATTCGCAGAACAGCAGGCTGGAAAACCAGGTGTTCATGGCAGTGATCAGCGCCGACTCGGGATCGGCCACGATGTGCTGGATGCTCTCCAGATCGGTAAAGGGCACGCCGTACAGGCGCTCCATGGTCAGCACCCGCATGGTGGAGGCCTGGGGGTAGGTGCGGGGGGCAATGGCCTGGTTGTTGCCGGTTTCCTGCAGAAAGCGGTGGAAATCCTCGATATTGCGGGCCTCCTGATAGAAATCACATTCCGCCAGCATGCCTTTCTGGATTTCGTCCACGATGGCCGAGAGGGAGGCCATACTCAAATTGGGCACAAAGTATTCCAGCACCCGGGCGCCCACATAAAGAAAGTTAAGATCCGTCAGCAGAATGTTTTCCACGCCGGGTTTCTGCACCTTGACCACCACATCCTCGCCGGTAATCAGTTTGGCCGCATAAACCTGGGCGATGGAGGCCGAGGCCAGGGGCACCGGATCGAACTCCGCGAACACGGCTTCCAGTGATTTCCCCAGCTCCTGCTCAATGGTGCGCTTCATGGCGGCAAAGGGGACCGGTGTGGTTCGGTCCAGGCACAGTTGAAATTCCTCCACATAATCATCAGGGAATATAGAGGGTGAACTGGCGATGAACTGACCCAGCTTGATATAAGTGGTGCCCAGGCGCTCGAAGGTTTGCCGCAACAGTTTGGGTGCCGGAGGGCGATCCCCCAGCAGCCATTCAACCCCGGTCTGGGCAAGCACCCGAACCGTTTGACCAATGCGGAAGGCGCCTTTGATGCCGGCGCTGAGCGTCGTCAAATTTGTTGCTTTACTGGCCATTCACAAACACCCTTGTGGCTGGAGTCCTGTTGCCGAAGTGGCGGGCGCTGGTTGCGGCGCCACCGGAAATCCGCGCTGCCCGCCCGGGCGGCGCGGACTCTTATTTTACACGGATTCCAAAGCGGAACGCACCTGGTGTTAACAGGCGTCAAAGGGCGAGGGGCCAGAGATGGACAGATCCCCATTTTTTGCGTAGGCTTAGCGCTCCGTTCGCCGGGTCCAGTGACTTGCCTTATCGGTTGCAAGTGAATGCAGGCAGGGCCGGGCGGGGGCTGGTTCGCAGGCGGGAGCATTCAACGTATGTTCGGGTTTAAGAATCCACTGGCAACTATTGAAAACAATATCGAGGTGCCGCGATCCCTGAAAGGCATCGTCGACGTGGCGGACAATGAATCCAGCGCGGAGATGCTGGGGCTTACCGAGCACGACCGTGAAGTCATCTGGGGCGCGGTGAAGAAGCTGTATCGCACCGGTGCTTATCCCGCGCTGTCCATTTGTATTCGCCGCTATGGCGAGATTCTGCTGAATCGTTCCATTGGCCATGCCAAGGGTAATGGGCCTGACGAGACCGGGGTGCCCAAGATTCCCGCCACCACCGAAACGCCGTTTTGCCTGTTCTCAGCCTCCAAAGCCGTCACCGCCATGATGATTCATCTGCTGGAGGAGCGTAACCAGATCAATCTGATGAATCCGGTGAGCTATTACGTTCCGGAGTTTGGTTCCCACGGCAAAAAGCGGATCACCGTGCAACAGATTCTGTCCCACCGCGCCGGTATCGCCAGCTTCAAGGACATTGATCCGGAAATTCTGTTTCACCACGATCAGGTGATCGAGCTGATCTGCAACGCTGAGCCCACCAATGTCACCGGGCGGGAACTGGCCTACCACGCGCTCACCGGCGGTTATGTGCTGGGGGAACTGGTGCAGCGCATCACCGGCGAAAGTATCCGGGAATTCCTGCGGGTCAATGTGCAGGAGCCCATGGGCATGCGTAACTTCAATTACGGTTGTCCGCCGGAGCGGTTTCCGGAGGTGGCCACCAACTATCTCACCGGGTTACCGGTGGTATTTCCCGCCCGGCAGTTTATCAAACGCATTTTGGGAGCGGAGCTGGCCACAGCCATTGAACTCTCCAATGACCCCCGCTTCTACCAGCAGATCATTCCCGCCGGTAATATGACCGCTACCGCGGAAGAGTGCTCGCGCTTCTTTCAGTGTTTGCTGAACGGCGGCGAATACGAAGGCCAGCGCATTTTCCAGCCGGTCACCATTGAGCGTGCTGTGCGCGAGGTCAACGCCATGGAGCTGGACCGCACCCTGCTGCTCCCCATGCGTTACAGTGCCGGCATGATGCTGGGGAACTACCCCATCGGACTGTTCGGTCCGGCGGCGCCTCATGCCTATGGCCACATCGGTCTTACCAATAATTTCTGTTGGGCGGATCCGGAGCGCAAGCTTGCGGTGGCACTGCTTACCTCGGGAAATCCGGTCCTGGGCAGTCATTTACCCTACATCGGACTGCTGTTGACCACCATCTCCCGGCGTTGTAAGAAGGTGTTCCGACAGTAACCCACTCCCCAGAGGTGAAGTATGGATGTTGTGCGGACACCGGAAAGTCGATTCAAGCGCCTGGCGGACTACCCCTTTACCCCCCACTACCCCGAGGGGGGCGATGCTGGCGTGCGCATGCACTATCTGGACGGGGGACCGGAAGCCGCCGATCCGGTGCTGATGCTCCACGGCGAACCCAGTTGGAGCTATTTGTACCGGCACATGATTCCGGTGGTGGCCGCCGCCGGCCACCGGGTGATTGCGCCGGATCTGATTGGTTTTGGCAAATCCGACAAGCCCACCGCCCTCAAGGACTACAGCTATCAATCCCATATGGACTGGATGCAGACTTTCCTGGATCGTCTGCAGCTCAACAATATCACCCTGGTGTGCCAGGACTGGGGTTCGCTGATCGGTTTGCGGCTGGCGGCGGAGAATGAATCGCGGTTTAAGGCCATTGTGGTGGGCAACGGAATGCTGCCAACGGGTGATCAACCGGCGCCGCCGGCGTTTCGCATGTGGTGCAACTTCGCCCGCTACAGTCCCTGGTTTCCCATTGCCCGGATTATCAATACCGGCAGCTTTAAAAAACTCGGGCCGGAAGAGCGGCGGGCCTATAACGCGCCGTTTCCCGGCTCCCGCTACAAGGTGGGGGCGCGGGCCTTTCCTCCACTGGTGCCGGTGACTCCGGACAATCCCGCCAGTGCCGCCAACCGCGCCGCATGGCAGGTGCTGGAACGCTGGCAGAAGCCGTTCCTGACCACGTTTAGCAACGGTGACCCCATCACCCGTGGCGGCGACAAGTATATGCAGGAACGAATTCCGGGGGCCCGGGGTCAGCCCCATCAGACCCTGGTGGGCGGGCATTTCCTGCAGGAGGATTCCCCGGTGCCTTTCGCCCGGGCCATCAATGATCTGCTGGCCCGCATGGGTTAGGGGTGGCGCCAGGTCACTCCAGCATCACCGTGGCCTGCATGCGCTTGGCGGGAATCAGACGCAGGGCGGATGACAGCCTTGGTTCCTGCCCCAGGTGGTGGCGGTAAATGGCCTGGTAGGTGAGGATATTCTTGACGTAGTCGCGGGTTTCGTTGAACGGAATAGCCTCCACCCAGATATCGCCGGGTACCGGCAGGTACTCCGGCTGCCAGGCATCGGCCCGGTGGGGCCCGGCGTTATAGGCGGCGGTGGCCAGGATTTGATTGCCATCAAAGCGGTGCAGTAACTGGCTCATGTAATGGGTTCCCAGCCGCACGTTGACCTCCGGCGTCAGCATGGCGCTGGTGCTGGGGGTGGGAATCCCCAGCTCCCGGGATAGCTGGCGCGCGGTGCGGGGCATAATCTGCATCATGCCCATGGCTCCCACCGGGCTGCGGGCCCGGGCCAGGAAGGCGCTTTCCTGACGAATCAGGGAAAACACCCAATCCTGGGGCACGCCGTTGTCTTGGGCGTACTTGGTGACCACCGGGCCATAGGCGGTGGGAAAGCGGATCTCCAGATCGTTGTAGGCCTCCGACCGGTAGGCGGCACGAATGGCCGGATGATACCAGCCCCAGAGCGTCGCCAGATGCGCCAGTACACTGCGTTCACGTTCGTCGGTGCGGCGAATCAGGTGTTCCCACTCCAGCCGGGCCAGCCGCTCCTCATCCATCAGGAACAGCTCCCGGGCCCGGCGTACTGCCGGCCACTGACTGACCTGCAGTAATTCCTGATCGCTGATACGGGTGCGTTCCATATTCAGATTCAGGGGTTGTTGCAGGCGCTCGCTGGCGAGAAAGCCATAATAATTGCGTTCCCGGGATAGTTCCCGCAGCCGCTGGCGGGGCTGGTGGTTGGCAAATTTGGCGGTCACCACCGAGGGGGGCAGCAGATCCAGGAACTGCTCCTCGTGATACAGGGCACGGGAAAAGCGCTGCTGAAAGCTCAGCATGTCCACATGGTGGGCGTCGATGCGAATACGCGGCAGTTGCTGCAGGTCCAGGGGGCCGAGTTTTTCCTCCGCCCGGGCCAGCCAGTAGCGCCAGGTATTTTCACCGGCTTCTTCATTCTCCAGCAGCGCCAGCCAGATCCGCAAGCGGGGCCAGTCCTGCTCGTAGAGAGCATGGCGCAGCCCCAGGGGAATGATATCTTTGTCAAACCTCCCGTACTGGGCTGCCTGACTGAGCCAGTAGCGGGCGTTGTCCTGGCGCCGGATGCCCAGCACAAAGGCAAATTCGTTGGCCACCCGGGCCCGTTCGGCGGCGCTGAAATCGAAAGCCTGCTGGTATTGGGGCCAGAGCGTCTGAGCCAGTTCCGGCTCCCGCCGGATCAGTCGGGAGAAGGCGGTGACCAGCATGGGCCGGGCCTGCTCGCCCCACCGGCGATAACGCGCCAGGGCACGCAGGCGGCGGGGGTCACGGTACAAGTCCCGCCATTCCCGGGCCATGGGTTGCCATTCCTTGGGTAGATAGCGTTCCAGATAACGGGCCAGCTGCAGCTTGCGATTGTCCATGGCCATGGCGGTGCGTTCCCAGGCCAGGGAGCCATGCATCTCCCCGGTGGTTTTCCATACCTCGAACAGCGGGTCGCAGGCAGCGTCCTGGGAGGCGCCCACCAGCCACATGCGGCGGGCACCGGCGAAGGCCGCCTCCCGTTCCCCGGTTTTGTACAGGGCCCAGTAGTAGTAGCAGTCGTATTCGCTGGAATACTGCCCCAGGCGGTACTCCTGCAGGTAGGTGTCCCAGTCTTTCTCCCGCGTCAGCTGACTGATCCAGCGTCGTCTCAGCCAGCTGCCCATGGGCGCGTCGGGGAACTGGCGAATGAACTCTTCCAGGTCCTCTTTTTCCAGCGTATCAATGTAGCGGGCGTACTCCTTGTATTTGAGATAGGGGTACAGTGGATAGTCACGCAGGGTTTCGGCCTGCCGGGCGAAGCGCTGGCGCTGGCCCTTGCTGAGCAGATTCAGTGTATCGCGGTATTGCTGGCGCTGCGGTTGTAAGCGGGCCTGTTCGCTGGCGTCCAGACTCTGGCCATAAGTGGCGGCGGCCGGGGAGGAGGCCGCAACCATTCCCCACAGCAGTAGGAGCCGCAGTCCGGTGGCGCTGATCAAGACACGCAATATGGTATTCACTATCGGGGTACCCGGTGGTGGTGACTCATGCGGATTGTTTTGCTTCTTAATTTAGTATGGATAGCAGAGAAAGCGATAAATTTCAGGTGGTTAAACCTTTTTTTGCAGAAATTCCCGGATCGGGTACAAAAACCGTCCGACTTGATAAGTTTTTGATCTGCCAGCGTGAAACAGTTTATTGGAGCGGGGTGTTGTGGTCACCGGAATGAACGCTAAACTTAAAGGAGAGCAGCAATAATAACATCACCGGCTTCGGCTCAGGTGAACTGGCATCAGCATGGGGACTATGGAAAAGCGTATCCGAGAAAAACGTGTCATCCAACGGCATCACCTGCGGTACTACCTCAGCGTGTACAACCGAAAAACCGGCAAGCCCATCGGTTATATCGTGAATATTTCCACCGAGGGCCTGCGTCTGGTCAGTCATATTCCGTTGTTGACTCACAGCGTGTTTCAGTTTCGCATCAAGCTGCCCCGGGAAATTGAGGGCGCCCGCAATATCGACTTTGATGCATTGAGCTGTTGGTGTCGACCGGATGTAAGCCCGGATTGTTTTGATACCGGTTTCAAGTTGATTGACCCACCCAAGGAGTTGATGGATTTGATCGAGGGTCTCGCCACCTACTTCAGTTTTAAAATCGATTGATTCACAGTTCCGGGTCCGGTGCCGGCACCAAGGTTGCCCGCTGCGGGGCTTGCTGTCAAAATCATCTGGTGAGAAAGCAGCCAGTGATACTGCCATGTCTAAATTTAAACTGATTGCGTCTGTAGGTGTCCTGCTTCTGTGCTGGGGCCGGTTCGTGCTGGCATTACCGGCGGAGATGGAGGCGGACCGTCTGATTCTGGCGGCGGAGGAAAAGCTGTCCGCGGGCCAGCATGAGGCGGCCCGGGAATATCTGCAGCGGGTGGATCAGCTGGAGGTGACGCCGGAACCCAAATACCATTATCTGGCGGGGCAGCTAGCCCTGCATTACGGTGAACTGGAGGCGGCCAAAGAGCACCTGACCGGTTATGTGGAAAGCGCCGGCCGGGACGGGGAGTTCTATCAGGAGTCTCTGCGGATGCTGACCCGAGTGGAGGAGCAACAGCAGTCCCAGGAGGCCATCGCCCGCTCCCGCCAGCAGTTGCAGCAGATTCAGTCCGGTGGTGGCCTTGGCTCCGGGGGTGGCGCGGATCAGGATGCCAGCGCCGGCGACGTGGCCGGCAAGGCGTATGATCAACGCATTCAGCAACTCTATATTGCGCCTTCGTTGCAGGAATCCCTGGTATTGCACATCAACAGCCTGCTGAGCGCCTATCAATACCTGGAGGGGCCGGTGAAAAACCGCGATCTCTCCCCGCGACTGGAATTTCGGGTATCGGTGCAACCGCCGTCGCAACTGTCGGTGGTGCGCAAAGACATTGATCCGCAAAGTGGCGTGCAGGCCACCCTGGCCAGCACCAGCCTGGATGCCTCCGGGGTCAACCCGTTCGTTCAATACCGCTGCAGCAAGGCCGCGGATCAGTGTGTGGTGCGGCATCCGGTGACCGGTGCCGACTGGCTGGTGATTGCCCGGGATGAAGCCGCGGCCCGGGAACTGAGTAAGGCGCTGACCCGGCTGATCAAAGCCCTACAGCGCTGATCTCAGGGTTGCGAGAGCCGGTTTGCGACGACGACTCTAAAAGGCCAGTCTGACACCGGCGGAAACCGTGGCGAGCCGGGTGTCGTCGTAATCCAGCACCGCGGCATAGTCGATGAACGCCGCGATACCATGGGGAAACTGCGCCGAAGCTCCGGCCTGCGCTTCCATCCAGTTGGTATCCGGGTCATCGGCCTGAATGCTGAACTCATCCCCAGGGCTGAACAGAAAACGGCCCACAATCAGATCCCGGTCATCTTCAAACTCATGGCGCCAGATGGCTTTGGCGTAGGGCACCAACACTCCCCAACTGAAACTTTTGGCGTAAGCCACCTGGCCACCGGCGCTGTATATCAGTGATTCCACCGTTTGTTTGGCAAATGCGGCGGTCCAGGGGCTGTCACCGGATTCCTCGAAGGCATCAATATCCCCGTCCAGGTAGTCCAGGCTGGCCAGGGGACCATAGGTCCAGCCGCCGCTGCGAAAATCATAGCCACCGGTCAGGCTCAGATACAGCATACGGGTATCGGTGGTGCCGCGAGCCAGGCTGGCGCCGGGTAAATGGCGCCGGGTGTCGAACTCGCCTCTGGCGTAGCCCAGGGTGGTGTCCAGAGCAAAATCACGCCGATACCAGCTGCTGTAAACAATCAGATGATCCGATTGGTTGTCGGTCTGGTCGCCGAACTGATTGTACTCCAGCTCACTTTCCGAATGGCCCCAGGCGGCCCCCACCAGCCACTCATCATTGAGCTGCCAGTCAGCCCCCAGGGTGTAGTGGTCGTCACTGAGGTCGTAGCCCACCTCATAATCGGTATCGTCCTGATCGCCCCCGGCCCGGGCGCCACTCAGGAACAGGCCCAGGGCCTGGCTGCGGAACAGCTCGCCACCGGCGTTACCGCCCCTGTAATCGGCCACGCCGGGAAAGATTGCCACCTCACTGCCGCCACCTGCCTGTTGACGGCGTAAACCGGACAGATGATTACGGATACTGTTGACCTGGTTCCTGCTGATCTGCACCAGAGAGGTGTAGAGGGCCGGTTGTTCGTCCGGAGTGATTTGGGCTCGGTCCTGCTCATACTCCACCGGATCGGGAACTTCACTCAGCCGGCAGGCGTTTTCGAAGCTGGCAAAGTCAAAGCCGGCCCCTTCCTGCTGCAAAATTTCCGTACAGAGCGCATCGATATCGGTGGTGAACTGCTCCTGGTTGGTATTGGCGTGGACCGTGCCGCAGGTCAGCAAGCCCGCTCCCAACACCAGACCGCAGTTTTTGAGTTTATGGTTGGGCATCGGGTTACAGACTCAGGGTGATAGTGAAGTAATGGTCCACCAGCAGGGCGATGAACAGGCACATCAGATAGACGATGGAGTAGCCAAAAGTCTTCATGGCGATACCCGGCACCGGGGCGAACTTCAGGCGCACGGCGTAATACAGAAAGACAGCGTTGAGGATCAGGGTGGTCAGCAGATAAATCAGACCACTCATGCCGGTCAGATAGGGCAGCATGGTACATAGCGCCAGCAGGATGGTGTAGTGCAGCACCGAGGTCTTGGTGAACTCGATACCGTGGGTCACCGGCAGCATGGGGATGCCGGCGCGGGCATATTCATCCCGGCGATGGATGGCCAGGGCCCAGAAGTGGGGCGGTGTCCACACAAAAATGATCAGCACCAGCAGCAGGCCGTGGGCGTCGATGCTATTGGTCACCGCGGTCCAGCCCAGTAACGGTGGGATGGCACCGGCCAGGCCGCCGATCACGATATTTTGTGGGGTGGCCCGTTTCAGATACATGGTGTAGATAAAGGCATAACCAACGATGCCAAACAAGGTCAGAAATGCGGTGAGAGGGTTAACGAAAAATGACAGGATTGCCATGGAGGCAATGGACAGCACCGCCGCAAACACGATGGCCCGTTGCGGGCTGATTTTGCCTTTTACCAGCGGTCGGTGTTCGGTGCGCGACATCACGGCGTCGATGCGCTGGTCCACCACGTGGTTGACCGCGGCGGCGGCGCCCATGGCGAAGGCCATGCCGATGGAGCCCAGAATCAGAGTGTCCAGCGGCACCATGCCGGGGGTTGCCATAAACATGCCCACGATGGCGGTGAGCATCAGCAGCATCACCACCCTGGGTTTGGTCAATTCATAATAGTCTCGCCAGCTGACGGATTCCGTCATGCTGGGGCTGAGTGCTCGGCTCATGTTGTCCTCCCTCCTCCGCGATATAGGCTGAGGCTTACAAATATCATTGCCATCATCAAAATTGCCGCTACCCCGTTGTGGGCCACCGCCACCAGCAGGGGCAGTTCGAACACCACATTGCTGACACCAAGGGCCACCTGTAGCAGCAGAATCAACAGCCCGACTCCGGCGGCGCGACGGGTCACTGGGGGGGAATCCGGCCGCAGCCGCAACCAACCCAGTAAGCCGCCCACAAATACCGTTGTGATGACCGCGCCGATTCGATGGGCCACATGAATGGTGATTTTGGCGTCCGGCCCCAGGTGAGTGGCGAACTCATAATCCTCCAGACCATGGCCCCAGAATTGAAACGCATCCTGCAAATTGATGTGTTCCTGCCAGCCCTGCTGGCAGATGGGCAGCTCGGTGCAGATGGTGGCGGCATAATTGGCAGCGGTCCAGCCCCCCAGCGCAATCTGCAGTCCCAGCACCAAAATGGCGACCAGCGCCAGGCGAAATGGCAGACGGCGCGGTTGCGGGGTAGGGGGTGGCGGAACCCTGTGTAAACGCAACGCCAGTATAAACAGCAGGCAGAGCGTAGTGAACCCCCCCAGGAGATGCGCCATCACCACCGTGGGGAACAGCCCCAGGGTCACCGTCCACATGCCTAACAGGCCTTGGAAGATCACCAGGGCCGCCAGGGCCAGGGGCAGTTTGATCGGGGTTGCGGGGTTGCTGCGCCGGGCGCGGAAGCTGAGGTACAGCATCACCAGGATCACCAGCCCCAGGCTGGAGGCAAAATACCGGTGAATCATTTCCGGCCAGGCCTTATGACTTTCCACCGGGCGGTGCGGGTAAGCGCTGTTGGCCCGCTCAATATCTTCCGGGTGTTTGGGGACTGTGAGATGACCATAGCAGCCGGGCCAGTCGGGACACCCCAGACCGGCATCCGCCAAGCGGGTGTAGGCCCCCAGGGCGACAACGCCGCAGGCCAGGAATACCGCAAGAATGGAAAGTCGTTTCAGCCACATGAAGGATTACCCGATTTTGGACAGTTTCAGAACTTTCTGCAGGTCCTTCAGCAGATCGCGACCTTTGAGGATGGACTCCTGCTCGTCGGCGTAGGTGGGATAGTACATAAACACCGCGCCCATGGTGTCCACCAGATAGAGCAGGCCGGTTTGTTGTTGCTTCAGCCCGTCGTTTTCCGTGTCAGTGAACCACTGCTGGAGAGCCTCGGGTTCAGTGTGCGCCACGGTCAGCTCGGAAAACTCCTCTGCGATCAGCGCACGATAGTCCTGGGGCAGGGCGGTGGTGGCAATCAGCATGGTGGCCACCCGGTCCTGATCCGGCCCCAGTGCCTTGTGTACCTGGCGCATCTGATACAGGGTATTGCGACAGGCGGCATCGCACTGGGGCGGGATCACGTAAACCATCCACCAGCGGGCTGCCAGCGCTTCGGAGGCAATGGGCTCGCCCTGGGCGTCGGTGAGCGGCAGGCTGTCAAAGGCCACCGGTGGGGTGATCAGAGTGCCCCGATTGGTGGTGCCCACGGCTTTATAAAGGCCGGTCTTGTGCAGTAGCAGAGCCGCCAGAAAGGGGATGACAAATACCGCCAGGGCCACCAATAACAGCTTGCGGTTGTTTTGTTGCGGGGACGGTTTACTGCCAACACTCATATTCATTCACTGCGTTTTGTTTTTTTCGTATTCACTACGAAATAAATCACCATCAGGGCCGTGGCCAGGGAGAACCATTGTACCGCGTAACCATAGTGCTTCTCCGGGCCCATGAAACGGCTATGCCATTCCCGCACCAGCGGGGAGGAAGGGTCCGGATTCAAACGCAGTACAAACGGCAGCACGGGATAATCAAACAGCTGGCGGGTTTTTTCAAGGTCTATTTTCTGGATCAGAAATGGCCAGGACACGTCCTGGTAGTTGTCTTCTTTCAATACGAAGATATCCGGGCTCGGTTGATGAGCGTGACCGTACAGGGTGAGATCACCCTGTTGCAGGGGCAGTTCGGGAAACACACTGCGATCAGGGCCCTGGGGAATCCAGCCCCGGTTCACCAGCAGAATGTTGCCGTTGGTGAGAAACGGGGTCAGAATCTGGTATCCCGGCTCCATCTGGTAAGTCCGGTTGTCCAGTAAAAACTGATACTGGTTCAGATAGCGGCCCCGGGCATGGAGCGGATAATCCGTCAGATCCCCCTGCAGATCCTGGGGGGATAGCGCAGCCAGGGAACGGCTGGCCTGTTCGCTGCGCTGTGCCAGCCGCTCCACCATATACTCTTTGGCTTCC